>Ga0268282_1001422_pt1 | contig 10497 bp, 8 predicted proteins | sample saktaG_12_FD_190133 | JGI IMG/M metagenome (GOLD analysis project Ga0268282, IMG submission 190133) | Saline water microbial communities from Sakinaw Lake, British Columbia, Canada - sak_2011_5_24_120m | ecosystem: Environmental > Aquatic > Non-marine Saline and Alkaline > Saline ...
TATGGCTTTGCACGGCGGCATCGGGGTAATCCATTACAATTTTGAAACTATAGCCGAACAGATAGAAGAGATTGAAAAAGTCAAAAAATTCGAAGCCGGCTTTGTTTTTAAGCCGGTTGTTTTGTCACCCCAGCATACTGTTAAAGACGTTCACGAGATTAATAAGAAATACGGCTTTTTCAGCTTGCCGATTACCGAAGACGGCACGCTGAATTCCAAACTGAAAGGAATCGTCACTCACCGCGACATCAGATACCGGCAGGATATGGAGAGCCGGCTGGCCGAGGTTATGACAGTCAGGGAAAAAATGCGGGTTGCCCGGAAAATCGACACAGTCGATAAAAATGATTTGGATTTCGCCAATAAAATCATCAAAGAATACAATCTTGACACTCTGCCGATTGTCGACGAAGAGGACAGAATCATTGCTTTGGTCACTGACAGCGATTTGAAGAAGAACGAGCAGTATCCTTTGGCCACCAAAAACGAAAACAAGCAGCTGAGGGTATTCATGGCCGTTGAATCTAGATTGGAATTGGCCAAAAAGAGAATTGGTTTAGGATCTCAGGCCGGAGTTGATGGCATTATTGTGGACGCCGGCATCGCTTTCCGCGAACAAATTGAAATCGCCAGATATGCCAAAGAGAATTTTCCGGGTTTGGAGATAATTTTGGGAAACATCGGTTCTGGAGAAGCGGCGGAAAAAATAATAAAAGAGGCCTCGGCTTGGTGCGACGGTTTGAGAATCGGCATCGGTCCGGGAGCCGCTTGCATTACCCAGCAGGAACTCGGCACGGGCCGCTCTCAGGCTTCGGCAGTCTGGGATTGTTCCGAGACGGCCAAAAGAATGGAAAGACAATACGGTTTTATGCCGGTGATTGCCGACGGCGGAATCAAAGTTCCCGACATGGAAAATCAGGAGATAAGCAGACCGGGTGATATCAGCAAAGCTCTGGCTTTGGGCGCCCAAACGGTGATGATGGGTTCGCTGCTGGCCGGCTTGGACGAAGCTCCGGGAGAAAAAGAATTTGATTATGAAAGCGATAAAATGATAAAAAAATACCGCGGCATGGGTTCTGCGGAAGCCATGGAACGGCGTTCGGGGGTCAGATACAGCATGGATAAAGTGAAAGTGAAAGTTCCGGAAGGTAAGGTGATAAAGGTTCCTTACCGCGGTTCGGGCTACGATTTCCTGCCGAAACTCATTGCTGGAGTGAGGCAGAGTTTGCAAAAACAAGGATTCAGTAGTATAAAAGAGCTGCAGGAATCAGCCGATATTCGCTGTTTCCCTCCACAATAGAAAACGATAAAAACAGAAAGACTGCAGTTTAACAAAAAAATAACGGAAGAAGAGAGGAGAAAAGAATGGCAGGAATTTTCGCTTTGAGCGTTCAACCCGGAGTTTATGATGGTGACTTCCCTAGAGATTTTTTCTGGGAAACTTTTTATCAGCAGCATTTGGGAGAAGAATACGCCGGAGCAGCCGTTTACAACAACGGCGCCATTACCAACCAATCTTATCTTGGGCTTTTCCGGTCCAATTTTTACCACCAGTTGGAAACTTTAAAAGGGACGGAAGCCGTAGGATATTGCGGTCCGCAACAAGAGCCGTTTTTCCGCCAGACCAAACTCGGCAAGATTGCCGTTTGTTTTTCCGGCAATGTCCTTAACCGTTCTCATCTGGCCGAAGAGCTGATGCTTTCCGGCCATACTTTCGAAAGAGGGGATGATATAGAAATTATTATCAAGCTTCTTTCCCAAGGTAAAGACGTGATCGACGGCATTGTCAGAATGAACGAAAAGGTCCAGGGTTCTTACGCTTTGCTGGTTTTGAGCGAACAAGGACTGTATGCCGCGAGCTTCTCGGGGCATTGGCCTTTGGTGATCGGAGAAAAAAAAGGCGCGTTGGCCGCAGCCACCGATCCTTCAGGATTTAAAAATATGGGTTTTAGAATCGTCAGGGATTTGGAGCCCGGTGAAATCGTTTTGCTGAAAAACGGGGCTTGCCAGACAAAAAGTATTATCCCTCCGAATCAAAGCCGCATTTGCAGCTTTTTATGGGTTTATACGGCTTTTCCGACAGGTTCATTCAGGGGAATTCCGGTTTCCCTGATCAGGAAAAGATTGGGAGCTGCCTTGGCCAAAAAAGATATTGAAAACGGTTTTATTCCCGATCTGGTGGTTCCTGTCCCTGATTCCGGGCGTTATCACGCTATCGGCTATTACCAGGAATTTTGCCGGCAGATAAGCCAAGGAAAGATAAAAAGGATGCCTTTGTATGACGAAGTTCTAGTCAAATACCCTTATGCCGGCCGGAGTTTTACTCCTCAAGATGAAAAAACAAGGAAACAGGAAGCCTCTATCAAGCTTCTGGAAAGCAGCGAGCAGTATCAAGGGAAAATAATGGTAGTTTGCGACGATTCGATTGTCAGAGGAACCCAAACCCAGACCAATCTGGTGCCCAAGCTCAAGGATCTGGGAGTGATTGAAATTCATTTCAGGATTTCCAGTATTGAATTGTTCTCTTACTGCCCTTGGGGGAAAACAACCAGGAAAGGCGATCTTTTCTCGTTGAAATATCCCGGGATGAAGGAGAAAATCGATTTTCTGGGCATTCAGAGCATAGAATTCAACACCCGCGAAGATCTGCTCGAGATAATCGGCTTGCCTGAAGAAACTCTTTGTTTCGATTGTTCTTTGGAGGATTGACAATTAAAAGCCGCTTCGATGAAGCGGCTTTTTTGCGTCTGTTCAAGTTTGATTATTTTTTGATTTCTTCAACGATTTTTTTGAAAGTATCCGGCTTTTTTTCCGCCAGAACGGCCAGGATTTTCCTGTCAAGAATGACGTTTTTCTTTTTCAATAAGTTGATGAATTTGTTGTAAGCCAGGCCGGATTCCCGGGAAGCGGCGTTGATTTTTATCTGCCAAAGCTTTCGGAATTCCCTTTTTTTGGCTTTTCTGTCGCGATAAGCATATTCCCAGGCGTGATAGAGCGCGTCTTTGGCCAATCTGTATTTTGATTTTCTTCCCCAGCGAAAACCCTTAGTCTGTTCCAAGACGTTTTTCCTTCGCTTATGCGCCATTTTGCCTCTTTTTACCCGCGTCATAATAGTCCTATTTTAATAATCTTTTTATTCTTTTTATTTCCGTTTTGGAAACTTCGACCCATTTTCTGTCTTGTCTGACTTTTTTCCTTGTTTTTTTAGCCAGATAGTGGTTAATACCGGTTGCTCTTCTGAGAATCTTGCCGGTTTTGGTAAATTTAAAACGCTTGGTGATCGATTTTCTCGTTTTTGCTTTTTTCATTGTTATTGTTTGGTGATTATCATACTGAAGCCTCTCGGTTCTCTTTTCAGTTCCCTTTCGATTTTTATCGGCAAAGAGGCCTTTAAAATTTCAAGAAATGTTTCCACTTTTTCCCTGGCAAAATCCTGAAGGGCCTTTTGTCTGCCCCTTAGAGGCAAATTCACTCTTACCCTGTCTCCTCTTTTTAAGAATTTTTCCGTTTGACGGACTCTAGTTTCCAAATCATGCCGGGAGATGTTGAAAGTTAATCTGATTCCTTTCAGTTCCCCGCCTTTATGCTTATGGGTGGTTTTTTCTTTCTTTTTTTCCCGATAAAGATATTTTCCGTAATCTCCGAGGCGGCAAACCGGCGGTTCCAACTTTTCCGTCACCTGTATCAAATCCAATTTGCGTTCTATAGCAAGTCGGGCAGCTTCTTCAAAAGAAACAACTCCCAATTGTTTTCCGTTTTCGTCGATCAGTCTGACTTCCCGCGCCCTTATTTGTCTGTTGATTAATGGTTTTTTAAACAAAGTTTTGTGGAGGTGGGGAGGATGAACTCCCGTCCAAAAATATCGCCAAAATATTTCTACAGATTTAGTCTGTTTTAAATTAGAAACAGCGGATTAAAAACAGACAAAATTCCGATGTCTCTTGCCTCTATTTTTTTTGATGATTCTCCGAGGCGAAAAATCATCTATCTCGAAAAAATTGACACCCGCCTTACCCTATCGAGAATCGGATAAAACAGATGGCTTACGGTTTAAGCGTAAGCGGGAGCAAGTTTTGGACTTGCAAATAAGTTGGCACTTATTTTTATTCTCGAAGTTTATTGAGATTCGAGAATACTCAATCTGCCTATTTTGGTAAAAATCTTTGTCGATTCATTCACCCCCGCAGGTTCAATTCTCTTTTTATATTCATTTTAATCTCCCGTTTTTTGATCGATTCTCTCTTGTCGAATTTTTTCTTCCCTTTGGCTATGCCGAATTCAAGCTTTATTTTGCCTTTTATAGTATATACCTTTAAAGGTATTAAAGTCAACCCTTTTTCTTTTGATTTTCCGATCAGATGCCTGATTTCTTCTTTTTGTAAAAGAAGTTTTCTCGACCGTCCGGGCAGATAATCGGCTGGAGTGTTTTTAGGCTGGTAAGGGGGGATTTTCGCCCCGATCCAGAACATTTCTTCGTTCTTAACAATTACGTAAGAACCGGCCAGGTTTATTCCCCTGGTTTTAAGGGATTTCACTTCTTGACCCTGCAAAACAATGCCTGCCTGTAATTTTTCCAGTATTTCGTAATCGAAATAGGCTTTTTTGTTTTCAGCAATAATTTCCATAGTTTTTCTTACTTTAAGTTTAACAGAAAATATGATAATCTGAAACCGATGATAAGGCAAGAAATCAAAAATTCGGTTCAAAAAGCGGTGAAAAACCTTTACGGAAAGGAAATTCCGGCCATTATTGAACGCTCGGCCGAACCGTCTTTCGGCGACTATACCACTAACGCGGCCATGGTTCTTAAAAAGAATCCTGGGGAAATTGCGGCTGAAATAAAGTCAATCCTTGAGAAAAGCAAGATGATAAAAGAGATGGAAGTGAAAAACGGCTTTATTAATTTTTTCCTTTCCGAGGAATATTTACAGAAACAAATCGAGGAAATTTTAAAACAAAAAGAAAAATTCGGTTCTTCGGCTGTCGGCCAAGGGAAAAAAGTCAATATTGAATTTATTTCAGCTAATCCGACCGGACCTCTGACTTTGGGCAATGGCCGGGGAGGATTTTGTGGAGATGTTTTGGCTAATTTGCTGGTTAAAGCCGGCTGTAAGACGAAAAGAGAATATTATGTCAATGACGTCGGCGAACAGGTAAAGAAATTGGGGCATTCCGTTATCGGCGACAAAGAAGCGGTTTACCGGGGCGCCTATGTCGAAGAACTGAGAAAAAGACTGAAAGGCGATGACCCGGAAAAAATCGGCCGGCAAGCCGTCAAAATTATTCTTAAGGAAATGATAAAACCCTCGGTTAAAAGAATGGGCATAAAATTCGACAATTGGTTCTGCGAATCGGCCTTATACGAAAAAAAAGAAGTGGCTGAAATTTTAAAGGAATTAAAGAAGAATAATCTGGCTTATGAAAAAGAAGGCGCATTATGGTTCAAATCAACGGATTTCGGCGACGATAAAGACAGGGTTTTGATAAAAGCGGACGGCCAAACGACTTATTTGGCTTCGGACGCAGCTTATTTGAAAAATAAATTCAAACGGGGATTCGAAAAACTGATTTTTCTCTGGGGTGCTGACCATCACGGTTATACCGGCAGAATCAAAGCCGTGGCCGGAGCAATGAGCTATAAAGAAAAACAAGTTGACATCATTATCATGCAGTTGGTCAGGCTTTTCGAAGGCGGCAAAGAAGTCAGAATGTCAAAGCGCACCGGACTTTACATAACTGTGGATGAATTGATCAACGAGGTGGGACTGGCGGCTGCCAGATTTTTCTTTTTGACGAAAAGCCCGGGCAGCCATTTGAATTTTGATTTGGACCTGGCTAAGAAGCAATCGGAGAAAAATCCGGTTTACTACGTCCAGTACGCCCATGCCAGAATCTGTAGTTTGCTTAAAAAAGCCGGCCGCCGAAAGCCGGTCGGAAAACGGGAATTATTGAAGCATCCTTCTGAACTTAATCTGATTAAGCAATTAATCAGGCTTCCGGAAATCATCGAAGACACGGCCGAAGATTACCAGGTGCAAAGACTGCCCCAGTATGCCGTGGATTTGGCAGTTTCTTTTCATCGTTTCTATCAGGATTGCCGGATAATTTCAGAAGACAAAGATTTGACCGAAGCCCGGTTGTCGTTGGCTTTAGCCAGCCGGATAGTTTTAAAAAACACTTTTGATCTGATGGGCATTGCTGCTCCGGAAAGAATGTAACTTTATGCGTAACCAATATTACATCGTTCGCCACGGCTATTCTTTGAGAAACGAGAAAAAAATCGCTGATTGCTGGCCGGAAAAGATCCGTTACCCTTTGACTGAAAAAGGGAAAAGACAAATAAAAAAGGCGGTCGTTAAGCTTAAAAGTAAAAAAATAGATCTGATTTTTTATTCGGATATCCTGAGGACGAAACAAAGCGCTGAAATCATCGGCCGGCAACTGGGCCTGAGAATTAAAGCCGACAAAAGATTGAGAGAGGTCAATGTCGGTATCTTAAACGGCCGGCCGATAAACGAAATCGGCAAATTTTGGAACAAAAAGCAAATCTCTCTCAAAGAATATTATTCGAAAAGATTCCGGACCGCTCCGCCAAAGGGAGAAACTTACAAAGATATAGAAAAAAGATTAGCCGCTTTTATGAAAGCCATGGAGAAAAAATATAAAAACAAAAATCTCCTGATCGTCAGCCACCAGCGGCCTCTGACTCTGCTTGAAAAAGTCGTGCGTAATTACAGTTTTAAAAAATTCGTCGAAATCGTTTTCAAGAAAGAAGAGATAAAAACCGGAGAAGTGAGAAAATTATCGTTAAAATGAATCCAGATGTTTTATGGAATTGAATTTTGCGGACTTGGAAAAAAAGATTCTTAAATTCTGGCAAGAAAAAAGGATTTTCGCCAAGATTAAAGAAAAAAATCAGGGCAAAAAACGCTGGTCGTTTTTGGACGGTCCGATAACCGCCAATAACCCGATGGGCGTCCATCATGCCTGGGGCAGGACTTACAAAGATCTGTTCCAGAGATATAAAACCAGGCAGGGTTTCGACCAGCGATTCCAGAGCGGTTTCGACTGCCAGGGCCTTTGGGTGGAAGTGGAAGTGGAAAAAGAGCTTGGTTTCAAAACGAAAAAAGACATCGAAAGATACGGCTTGGCCGAATTCGTCGAGAAATGTAAGGAAAGAGTCAGGAAATACGCCGCTGTTCAGACGGCTCAATCAATAAGATTGGGGCAGTGGATGGATTGGCGGAATTCCTATTACACGATGTCGGACGAAAATAATTACGCTATTTGGCATTTCCTTAAAAAATGCCAGGAAAAGGGATTACTTTATAAAGGCAGGGATGTGGTTCCTTGGTGCATCCGCTGCGGCACGGCCATTTCCCAGCATGAAATTTTAACGGAGGAATACAAAGAAATCAGCCACCAGTCGATTTTCTTCAAACTGCCGGTTATCGGTCGGTCAAAAACTTTTTTTCTTGTTTGGACGACAACACCTTGGACTTTGCCCGCCAATGTGGCTGTAGCCGTAAACCCGGAATTGATTTACGCCGAGGTTAGAAATGAGAAAGGGGAAACTTTCATTCTGCTTGAAAATAAAGCCGGTTTGGTGCCGGGCGGGAAAATAATCAAGACAGTCAAAGGCGAACAATTGAAAAATTCAAAATACCTCGGTTTGTTCGATGAATTGCCGGCGGTCAAAGAAGTTTTGGCCAACTGGCGGCATTCAGCGGTTTTATGGGATGAAGTTTCCCAAGAAGAAGGGACGGGCGTCGTCCATCTGGCGCCAGGCTGCGGCCAGGAAGATTTCAAACTGAGCAAAGAGCTAAATCTGCCGGTCATTAATCCGGTTAACGATGAAGGCAAATATGAAAAAGGTTTCGGCCTGTTCTCGGGAAAATCAGTGGTTGGAATCAACGGGCTTATTTTCGAAAATTTGAAAGAAAAAGATTCGATTTTCAAAATCGAAGATTATCTGCATCGCTACCCGACCTGCTGGCGCTGCAAATCGGAATTGATTTTCCGTTTAGTGGACGAATGGTACATTTCCATGGAAAAACTGAAGAAGCCTTTGGCCACCGCCGCCAAAAAAATAAAATGGATTCCTTCTTTCGGTCTGGAAAGGGAATTGGACTGGCTGAAAAATATGCAGGATTGGCTGATTTCCAAAAAAAGGTATTGGGGTCTGGCTTTGCCGATTTACCAATGCTTTTGCGGAAATTTCGAGGTTATCGGCTCCAAAGAAGAACTGGAAAAAAGAGCTGTTGAGGGCTGGCCGGCGTTTAACGGCCATTCGCCCCACCGGCCGTGGGTGGACGAAGTGAAAATTAAATGTTTGAAGTGCGGCCGGAAAGTTAGCCGGATAACCGACGTGGGCAATCCTTGGCTGGATGCGGGTATTGTTCCGTTTTCCACCCTTAGCGACGATAACCGGGCCCAACAGCTTCCTTATTTCCACGACAAAAAAGAAGAATGGCGGAAATGGTTCCCGCTGGATTTCATTTGTGAGTCGTTTCCCGGTCAGTTTAAAAACTGGTTTTATTCTTTGCTTGTTATGAGCGTGGTTTTGGAAAACACCAATCCGGTGAAGACGATTTTCGGCTATGCCTCCGTTCGCGACGAAAAAGGGGAAGAGATGCACAAGTCAAAAGGCAATGCTATTTGGTTCGACGAAGCGGTGGAAAAACTCGGAGCCGACCCAATGCGCTGGCTTTATTTCAGGCAGAACCCGGCTTATAATTTGAATTTCGGCTATAAAGCGGTTGAGGAAGTCGGCAGAAAACTTCTGACATTTTGGAATACTTTCGTTTTTTTTAGGACTTACACAACTGAAAACGAGATGCCGAAGAAATCAACCTTGCCGAAAAGCCGCTATCTTTTGGACCGATGGATCGTTTCCCGCCTAAATAATTTAATCGCTAAGGTGACGAGGAATTTGGACGGTTATCAGACGGCGGCGGCTGCTGCGGCCATTGAAAAATTTTTCATAGACGATTTGTCCCTTTGGTATGTCAGGAGGTCCCGTCAAAGATTCCAGAAGCCGAAGAATAAAAAAGACAAGAAAGAAGCTGGTGAAACTCTTTATTGGGTGATTTTGAATTTAGCCGGATTAATGGCGCCGGTCGTACCTTTCCTGGCCGAAGAAATTTACCGGTCCTTGAAATTAAAGGATATGTCTGATTCGGTTCATCTGACTGATTGGCCGCAGTCGGATAAAAAATTAATCAACTCGGAATTGGAGAAGAAAATGGTTGAAGTCAGGAAGATTGTCACTTTGGCTCTGGCGGAAAGGGCAAAAGCGGGAATCAAAGTTAGACAGCCTTTGGCTTGTTTGCAGCTGGCCAACCGAAAATTGGCGAAAGACAAAGAGCTGTTGGAATTAATCAAGGGCGAGGTCAACGTCAAAAAGATTTCTTTCGGCCGGACGCTGAAACTCGATGCAAAAATCACGCCGCAGCTCAAAGAAGAAGGCATAATCAGGGAAATCACCCGGCAGATTCAGGAGATGAGGAAAAAAGCCGGCCTGAAGCCCCAGGACAAAATTTCAGCCAGCTGCCAAGGGGATGAATATTTAATCGGAATTTTGAGTAAGAATAAAAATTCGATTTCAGAAGAAGCCAAAATTAAGAATTTAGTTTTTAAAGGAAAAACGGAAAAATTTTCGGGTGAGGAGAAAAAGGTCGAGATTGACCGCCGGGAATTGCGGTTGACGGTCAAAAAACTTTAAATTTTCAAATTAAAAATGGCGATTTCAAATATTGGAAAAAATTTCGGGGGAAGAATGAGAAAAGGTCCGGATAGGACGTCAGTTCCATCATCAAAAGAAAAAAAAGACACTTCGGTTTTCCGGGGAAAGCCGTATGTTACCAGGCAGGAAATAAGAGGCTGGCTGAGAAGGGACGAGGCTTATAAAATCATTCCCCGTTCAAGAGAAGGAAGGGCAAAATTGGAAAAAGAATTATTCGGCTCGGAGTCCGGAAAATACGGCTCTTATATTGAAAGATCGAAAAAAGAACCGGAACATCTTTTAAGGGATGTGGAAAGCGGCAAAGTTAAACCGCCGGCCGGCTTGACTAAAGAACAGACTAAAAATTTATTGAAAAAACTCTCCGGCCAGTAAACGGCCGGTTTTTTCTGCTCTTGACAAATTTGGAAAAAGGTGTATAATTAAGATAGAAAATTAACAATCTTTTTTCCTCTTTTAAAAGGAGTATGAAATGAAAGCGAGATTCGTTATTCTGGCAGTGCTGGTTGCACTGATAGCTTTGCCTGATCAAGGACAGGGGCAGGAACGTCGTCAGACGACTCGGACGACAGTCAGCCGCCGCCAACCGCAGCGCTCGTCTAATTCTCGGGTAACCGCGACAGTCCAAAAGACCTCTTCGGTCGGGACAATGCGTCTTGTCCAATCGCGGTCTGGCTATCGCAGTTACGGTAATTACGGCCGCGGCTACAATTACCGTTATAATTACGGCTACGGCGGTTATTACATGGACGGCT
>Ga0268282_1001446_pt1 | contig 10389 bp, 9 predicted proteins | sample saktaG_12_FD_190133 | JGI IMG/M metagenome (GOLD analysis project Ga0268282, IMG submission 190133) | Saline water microbial communities from Sakinaw Lake, British Columbia, Canada - sak_2011_5_24_120m | ecosystem: Environmental > Aquatic > Non-marine Saline and Alkaline > Saline ...
AAAATGGGTGCTGATGTGAGAACCGTAATGAAACTAATCAAAAATAAAAGGGGATATTCAGATGAAATTGTCATAATTGCTACAGAAAAGGTTGATTGATATGATATATCATGTTTCAGGAGATGGCAACAATTGTTGCACCGCTATCGTATAATATTGTATAATAGTCACTCATCTCATTCACATTCACCGTCCGGTATATGCCATCATAAAAATTGAAAAATGGCGGGTTATAGTCTGGATTAGTACGCGATATGCTTGAGATGTACAGCAGAACCGGATGATAGGGAAGACTTCTTATGAGGTCTGGAATGGTGGGATCTGTTGGATCTGCGACAATTTTCGATGAGAGTTCACTAAAGGAAAATGATCCGTTTATCTCTGGTTTGGGGATTAGTGTAGGTTCTGTAACCGGAATGCCGGTGAGAGGATAGACAAGCATGCCTGTTGGATCGATATTGATACAGATGGGATGAGTAAAATTCTGATCGCGCAGCCATTGCATGGCTTGATAGTCATCTTCAGGCAGGGCAAATGAACCTGCATAACTGTAAAAGACAGCTCCCATTATGCCAATTCCGCCCAGAATGAGAAAAACAGAGACTATAGTCCGAAGGCGGGTATCTTTGAGCTGCCATGTCATATATGCAAGGGCAATCGCAGCAAAGAATGCGAATGGAAGATACAACTGAGAAATGACCCTGGTTGCGGTAGTGATAACAAGTATCTCAGAGTCTACCAAAAGGACAATGACTGAGAGCCCTGCAACCCATGCTAGTGCAAGACGCTCCATGGCATGAAAACGGTAATAGGCAATGAGGATTCCAAAGACTGATAAGAGTGCAAATACCCATCTTGTGATAAATTCAGTTGTTAATGTCTTTTCAGACAGGATCCAGAATATATATGAGGTTGATGAGAGCATGAGAGGGATGCAGAGGAGAAACAGGATTAAAATACAGATCCCTGTCAGGATATAGATGCGTTCTTTTTTAATTAACCCGGATTGTATCATCCATTCTCCCCCTATCCAGAATGCAAGTACAGGCACCAGGTAAATTATAAATCGTGTATGAGTGAGAAGAAGTCCCAGAAGAAGAAGTAACAGGATCCGCTTTTCGATAATAATTGCAAGAATAATAGCCACAAACAGCATCTGGGCTGTTGCTGATGGATATCCCCCCCATATCAGGTTATCAAAGTGCTGGGGAAAACAAAAGCAGGCCAGGATAAATGCAGTACAGGCACACCAGCCAGGATAATACTCCCGTATGATGGCATACAAGAGTACACTTGTTGCTGCAGTGATAAGAATCGGGATGATGGTAATGGTATTGATGAGTGGAAAGAAAAGCGTCCAGAAAGAAGTATAATAATGAAATCCTTTTGGATAGTAATCCCAGGAAGAACCAACCGGATAGATACTGACCGGGACAGATATCCCATCCATTATCATTCTGACTATTGATGCATGGACGGTGACATCACCAGCCCGCCAGATTACAATAGCCGTGAAAAAACTAATTAAAATCAGGACATACACTCCGGCAAGAATAAGGACTGTACTATCCTGCCGATTTGGGAGAGTTAACTGATGATTCTTACAAAAGATGATGAAGAGAATAATTCCAAGAATTATAAGAGGAATCTGAAATAGGGGTGGTGAGAGAGAAAAAAATGACGCCAGTATTCCAGAAAGTGAGATTATTACAAACCCTGTTGCAAAGGAAAGTGCAATACGTGCCACAATATTTCTGCCCTTTGTCAGAAAAAAGACAAATCCTCCACCAGTACAGGTTGTCACAATCGTAACAACGAGAGCGAGAAAGATATCAGTAAGGAACATATCCGGATTCATTTATCCTCATCATTTGTTTCAAATACTGGAAAGCAGAGCATGTATGATTGTGGAACCTGGTCAGGATTGAGAGGTGTTTCATGCAATGAGACTGATATAGTATGAGCTGATGAGTGATTTTTGGCAGATATTCCGTCATTTATACCATCGGTTCCTGGTATGCGTGCTGCACTCGTATCCCCTGCAAGAAGAGAACGATTAACCGAAAGTGGAATGGTCAGGCTCCTCTCAGACCCCAAATCCGGTATCAAGAACGTTCCTGACTGGATAATCTCATCATCATAATATACCGAGTATTCATATCCCATCTGTTCTTTATGGTGCGAAACGACAGTACATGAATAGTTCAAAAAAACTTCAGGTTCACTACTATCAGGGAGATTTGTAGTATCTTTTAGATAGAGTTCGGTATACCCATGGTAAAAATAATCGGTAGCGGTTACATATATGATAAGAATTACACAGAGTGATATTCCGATGAGACAGGCGATGAGTATTGCTGATGTCAGTGCCTGATCATCTGGATCCATGTAGGAATCGTTATCCTGACTTCTATATATCTTTGGTTGTTATGAGAACATATTATCAGACCCGGTATGAGGTGGCAGCAGTCTCGTTAGGAGCGCTGCTCTGTGGTGCTATTATTTTTGGTTCAGGACAGGATGGTTCTCTTCTCACGGTTTTTGCCGGGTTTTTGCTGTCACTCTTTCTGTGCGGGTATCCCCTGGCCGTCATCTTTATGCGATGGTGCAAAGAACCTCAAATCCTTCCACTGATTATTCTCGCTGTTTTCTTTTCAGTGATGGTGAGTATCGGATCCGTTGTGCTGATTCATTACAGTAGTTTTGTCATTACGGCAGTATCGGTTACCATTAGTCTTGTGATAATTACCATTTTCACATCATGTATTGTTGTTCTTGTAAGCAGGAACCAAAATGAGTGAACCAATACAAAATGACCAGGAGAGTCAGTGATACAGAGTGGGAAGGATGACATGATTCATATCGATGAAATCCGGGATTCAGGGTAGCAGATGAGATCGGTAACCATGGTTGTCCACGGCCCTGAAGCATTTGATAATGGATGGGTTGCAAGGATAACAAACAGTATCGGCCCGGTAGAAATCGTTGTTGCAGGTATCATGGCCCGGACTGCAGCTGAGGAGAGTAAGATTCCCGTCAGATTCGATTGCCGGATTCCGAGTGTTATCTTCAATGAACTCTCTCTCTCCTCCTCATTTCTGTTAAACTGTGCAAAATCACCTCAATCAGGAGAACGGTTTGGATGCCTTGTTGCGAACCGCTGCCATCAATCGCCACTGATACAGGTTGAGTGCAGATCACACGAAATAATTGTCTGGGGAGAGAAGACCAGTATTCTTGCAGATTATCTCGCTCGAAAAACCGGTTTTCCGATAACCAGGAAGATACCAACAATGCAGAAAAAAGATACCATCCGGACAATTGGTGGATGTATCTTTGGAGAACCGGTATTTGTCAATGGTATCATCATTGGATATGCAACAGCAGAAGAAGTTATACTCTCTGTTGAAGATAACACGCTTAAAGCGGTATCTGGCATTGATCTTAAGGCACATGGTATCGAAAAATTGCTCAGGTCTGGACTTCCTGTGATATCAGAGGCCTGGTGTAAGAGCGGACGTATCCGTTCATCCCCTCCTGGATATTGTTTTAGGACTGCCCCTAAAACAGGAAGAATAGTTATTATCGATCATGCTGCAGTGGATCTGTACACCCTACTTACACCTGAAGTTACTGGTATTCTTGCGATTGGAGATGATACTACTGCTGTCTGTGGTCATATCGGATTTCACCTGGGTATCCCGGTCTTTGGTATAACAGACGGGGATCGTGATGATATTCTCATCTCTGCATATGCACCCGGCTCTGTAATTGTCCATGTTATCGATGGGTCTGATGATGATACCGGCAGGGAACTGGCTTCCTTTGTCCCTCAGTATGGAGTTTTCTGGGCATCATGGGTTGGCTCTATGGTTCAGTATCTTGGAGAACGGGTAATTATCTCTCTGCAGGTGCCAGAGTGAACCGCTGTATCAGGTGTAAGGGAAAGGGAGACTGCGGACTTGTAACCTGTCCTGTTATGGCCCGGTTTTATGCACAGGTGAAGAGACGTCCGGTACAGAATATTATGGCTCCGGCACCTTCCCCCTTCATCGGGAGTCATGGATATCCCCATGTCAGTGCAGGGCCATTGCTCATTGATGACTCTGATTGTCCCCCTGAATGGATACGACAGGGCTACTCAATTGATGATATTGTTTCAATACGTGCAGAGACCATACGGGGCATCTCATCAGGAAACCAGTTTCTTGATAAGATACAGGAGGTTGCCCTCTCATCAGTTCCGATTGATGTTGAGGTGGCATTTGAAAAACCGGTATCGTACGACTTCTCATTTGACGGTACTATAGCACCTGTCGGGATGAGTGGATCTCTCACCCGCATGTCTGTTATTGAGAATGCAAAGGTTCCACGGCCTATAGATAAAGTGACTTCAGATACTGATGTCCCCGCTATTGATGCAGTCAGGGAACTCATCAGGGAAGGTATTGATGTCTATCAGATTATTCCACTCCTCTCAACAGGTCTGCTGGGACAGGGAAAACAAAGAAAAGTTGTTCCTACACGGTGGGCTATCACAGCGGTTGATGATATGGCAGGGAAAAAGGGTAAAAAAGACCTTATCAATAAATCCTGGATATCATCCATTCAGGTACTGTTTGCAACCGGATTTAAAAATACAATCTGTTGTATTCTGATACCTGGTCCCTGGGAGTTTGAGATGATAGAGATCTGGGATCGTCAATCACTATGGGCAGGTGATACCATCAGTATCTGTGTTGATGGAGAAAAAGAGAAGAAGAGTGGGTATTCACCCATTTCAGGTGCATATTATTCTGCCAGGCTTGCGGTTCTTGAGTATCTGACGGGACTTGGAAGAACTGCTACGGTTCTTGTTATCCGGTACGTTTCTAATGAATACTGGGCACCACTTGGAACATGGGTTATTCGTGAGATAACGAGGAAGGCTGTTGCAGGATCCTGCTATGAATGTTCAGATATCCCTGATGCTGTTAAAATTGCTTCCCAGATGCTTGGATTTTCCTGGTGGTATTCTCACAGCAGAATGCTTCCCCGTATTCAGTCACAACAGACCCTTTCCAGCTTTTTTTAAGTTAATATGATAACCCCTGGGTTACCGGTCACCGGTTTTTATTCTGTTGCATGTATCGGTCCAGGATGTCAGCACGGGAATTTATCTCATTAATTCCTTTGTCTTCTCTCACCCTGATAAACCGGGGAAACCGAAGAGCATATCCGGTCTCATAGGTAGGGCTCTCCTGAATCTCGGAATACCCAGTTTCAAATACCAGCCGTGGTTCAAAGACGAGATCTTTTCCAGATGTACTCAGGACGTCACCATTGAGTTCTTGGTAGAGCCAATGGAGTTGTTCATCAGAGAATCCTGTTGCAACGCGGCTAACTGGCAGGAATTTTCCATCTTCATAACATGCAAGGAGAAACGATCCATAGAGATGTGCACGTTTTCCCTCCCCCCACTGTGCACCTGTCACCACGAGATCAAGGGTGTCAACTTCTGGTTTTATCTTAATCCAGTCTTTTCCTCTTACACCTGGTGTATACGATGCTGCCGGATTTTTGATCATGATGCCTTCATGCCCTGCATCGAGAGCTTCATGGTAAAACAATTCGATTGTATCTTTCCTTTCACTTGTTATCTGCGGGGTGATAAATTTAGAAAGCGTATTCTCTAGTTTCTGCCTCCTGTCTCTGAATGAAAGATCAATGAGTGTTAATCCATCAAGATACAGGATATCAAAAACAAATGGCACAAGTTCAATTTCATCGCTCATAGCTGCGATATTGTGCTTACGTCTAAATCGCTTCAGCACGTTTTGAAAGGGCAAAAGAATGCCATTCTTCACAGCAACAATCTCTCCGTCAAGAATGATATCATGACCATTAGTTGCATCGTTTAGCATAGAAACGATATCAGGCAGAGCCTCGGTAACATCTTCAAGTTTCCGCGAATATATCCGGCTTTCTTCTCCGTTTGTGTGGAACTGAAACCGTGCTCCGTCATACTTGTTCTCAACAGAAATTTCAGAAAAATCTGTCAGTGCTCCACTGATAGAACCCTGTTTTGCAAGCATCATCCGAACCGGACGAAAGAGAACAATGGTGAGATCAATAAGATTTACTTCACCTGATTCTGCAAGAACAGCTATTTTTCCGATATCATTAGTAACCTGTATTCCGTGATCAATTACGTCTGGATCAATCCCGGTTGAACTGGCAATCGCGTCCCTGAGGTTTCCTTCTCCGATACCAATGCGCATATCCTCAAGAAGAATGCCGGCAATATATCTTCCCTCATTAGGCGATGCATCAGAAAGGAGCTTGATGATGATACGAGTCTTATCTCTTTGAGATCGTGCCCCTCCACTTCCTGCTATATCAAGAAGGGCTGTATATACGTCCTGCAAGGTAAGTTCTGTCTGAAAAAAAGACATCTGCTCCTTCTCTGCCATCAGGTGTTCGACTGCTGAGCCAACATCTCCTGTTCTGTTGATCTCCTCAATAACGTCTTCTTTCTTCTTCCCAGTAACATAGGCGATTGCATCATAGAGTAGGTTTGGTCCGATTCCCAGTTTTTGAGAACTCCAGTCTGGAAACGGGCGGCCACGGATGAGTTGTACAAAGATTGGCAGATCGTCTATATTGCAGGTAGATAACGCCTCACTCAATAGGGAAATCCGGTCAAGTCTTCCTTTAGTAGCCTCAAGATCCTGACAGATTTCAGCAAATATTTTAAATTTCATGTATCAGTTACGGTTACAGTTCTATTGATCTGCACCAGCATTCGTCATCATGACGTCTCGGGATATCTCCCCTTTTTTTAGTGTAACTCGGTTTGGTAGTGGCATCAACACTTGATGCGACAAATATCTCAATGTCATCAGCACTGAGACCGAGTCCTTCATATGAACCGGTTGCAACGATGTGAGGTTCATTATTTACTTCGCTTAAGTGAGAGAGAATTGCACAGTGAATATCGCTCCCAATAGTTTTCAAAACCTGTATTGTGTCTTTGTTTGAGAGATGTCCCCGGTTTGACGCAATGCGGCGTTTCAGTGCAGCTGGATATGGGCCGTCCCTAAGCATATCCGGACAGTGATTTGACTCAATGATGAGACCATCAGCATGGGAGAATATTTCAAGCATTCTATCCGTTACAATACCGGTATCAGAGCAGCAACAGAGTGTGGTTGAGCCTTCCCTGATGACAAATCCACACGGTTCACTTGCATCGTGTGATACCGGGAAAGGTTCAATCACAAAATCATTGATAGAAAAGGGTTCATACTTTTTGCAGGCTGTTAATGGAGGTGTCTTTGCTCCACCCCGTATCTTTTTAAACGCTGCAAGAGTCCCTGTGGTTCCCCATATGGGGATCTTTAACGTATTACCTACTGCAGCTGCACCCCTGATATGATCACCATGTTCATGGGTTAATAGAATTCCACAGATAAGATCAGGGGCACCACCACTGGTACGTATCCTCCCTCCGGTTCCTTTGGTCCCTATGATATCACGCCCGCTGATCCCGGCATCAAGCAGAAGGGCAGAATTATTTCCTTCAATATATAGTGCATTCCCCTTGCTCCCACTGGCAAGGACAGAAATTTTCATACTTAAGATGTATGATGCCATGTGATAAATGAACAATATATTCCATGACCCATACCGGTTTTCTGGTGGACAAAAAACAGAAAATATTGTATCTGTAGAAAAAATTCGGAATTATTATACTCATTCATAAGATGTACCCACTAGATTGTCTTGTAAGGTATCACCTGGTTATCTGGATACGATCATAATATGGATCATATGCTGTATCTGGTTCTGAATTATTTCTGACTATAAATGAAAGGCAAGGATACGTCCTGATAAATTATAATGTGTGTATTCATTACTGGTGAAAATTCTCATTTTTTTGCCTTATTCAGATATTATAGGCCATATTTAGGGAATGAAAAGAAACTATAGGTACATCAGAAACTATTGAGATATAGGAAAAGCTAATCATCACTAGTGATTATAGTGGATATGAGTATATTACTCAATGTCTGATGTTTATATTGGTGAGATTGAGTCATATGAAAAGATATGTGAGAGTATCCAGCATTGCTGGATTGTTAGTAGTAGTTCTTATTGCAGTATTTCTTTGTGGCTGTACGGGAACATCGGGTCAGGATGATATTGTCCCTGCTATTTCAACCGGTACAATTGAAAGTCTGACAATATCAGGCTCTACAACCGTGCTTCCGGTTGCTGCAAATGCTGCTGAAGCATTTATGGATATGCATCCGAATGCTGATATCCAGGTAAGTGCTGGTGGATCAAGTGTCGGTGTCCTTGCAGTCGGGGAAGGGACAGCAGATATTGGAATGGCGTCACGTGATCTCAAAGAGGTTGAGATACAAAAGTATCAGGATCTTGTCCCTCATGAGATTGCACGAGATGGAATTGCATTAATTGTTCACCCTTCAAATCTGCTAAGTTCTTTAACAATAGGTCAGATAAAAGCAATTTATCGTGGTAATGTTACGAACTGGAAGGATATTGGTGGTGAAGATGCAGAGATAGTTGTTATCGGTCGTGACAGTGCATCTGGAACACGAGAATTTTTCCATGAATATGTAATGAACAAAGAAGATTTTGTGCAGACACAGCTTGAGAAGAATTCTAATGGAGCAGTCAAATCCACGGTTGCACAGACACCTGGCAGTATCGGATATGTGGGGCTTGGATACATTGATCAATCGGTAAAATCGATATCAATAGATAACGGAACAAGTACTATTGATCCAACGGTAGAGAATGTGCTATCAGGAGAGTATCCGATATCCCGCTCTCTTTATATGATTACCAGAGGCGAGCCAACTGGCCTTGCTGCAGACTTTCTGCTCTTTATCATGAGTTCGGATGGGCAGAAAATGGTATCAGATGAAGGTTTTGTTCCGGCCTGAAAAAACGAATTACACCCTTTTTTATGGTATTATTTCACAGCCATTGAAACGCTCATACATGAATGCATCAGAATCCAAACTTTCTTCTTCAATCAATTTATTGATCCGGAAAAGGATGCCCTGTAGAATGGATATATACGATCTGACAGTAAAACAGATCTCTTCCATACCTTCTATGGGCCATGGGTTCATAACTGCAGAATACAGGCACCGGCCCCCACAGATGGGAAAGATATCACACGTGTGACATCTTTCTGAAGGAATAACAACAGTTGGGATGTCAGGTGGACTGGTATCCCTGATATGACCCAGATAGTAATCCTGTATGCCAAGCATAATAGGGCACGGGATGATGGTACCATCTGTCTGTATTGTATAATTTGAGTGTCCGGAACCACAGCGCAGAAGTGAATCCTCTTCTGTTATGAGATCCCGGATAATACCGATAAAAGGATACCAGTGTGGAACTATCTTTTCCTGTTCTATTGTTCTGATCCATACATCTGCAAGTGCTTGTAAACCCGGGATATATTTGGTTACAGCCCAGGATCCAAACGAACGAAGATGGTAATCATTCCAGAAACCCGCATCAATCTGCCAGTGAATCGAGTGAAACGAATGCCCGTTATTTGAAGCGAGATGAGTAACTGCATCATAGATATCAGTCTCTTCTGTAACCGTAATGCGTGCAATCAGTTCACCCTGAAATCCATTGGCAAGAATAGTCTGGAGATTCTCAATAATTTTGCTATATGTTCCACGACCACGATTATAATCAGTTATCTCTTTATTTCCGTCTATTGAGACAAGAATGGTGCTAAATCTGTTAATAATATCTGATGGAAATTGATGAAGAAGAATCCCGTTTGTCTGAATCATCCATTTTTTAGCAGGAATTGTCTGCATTACCTGGGTAATGAATTCAGGTCTCATTGTTGGTTCACCTCCAATAAATGTTATTACCGCGTTTGGATCTCCTGAAAAAAAACGATAGAGATCGGTGAGAGAATAGGTGACATCAGTGGGAATATCTTTGATACTAAGTTCTGGTCTTTCTATCGCTGGAACCTGAAAAATCCGTTCTCTGCAGTACCGACAGCTCAGATTACACTCGTCAGTGATGTACAGATGATAATACACAATAATTCGTACCACATTTATCGTAATCCAGTATAATTCAGGTGGATCCATAACCTCAAAAAAATCAGGAACCGTGATCCTGTATCACAAAGTGTAAGAAATTTATAATATGAGCTTGATAAATTGTAATAATTGCTTTTTTCACAAGGTTTTTTTCTTCTCAATGTAATACTAATATTAATGGCATCTGATAATCCTACAAAGAAGAAGATCCTTATTATGGATGATGAAGATGCAATATGTGATATTACTACAATCATCCTCAGACGACTGGGATATGATCCCATAACGGTTT
>Ga0268282_1001454_pt1 | contig 10372 bp, 7 predicted proteins | sample saktaG_12_FD_190133 | JGI IMG/M metagenome (GOLD analysis project Ga0268282, IMG submission 190133) | Saline water microbial communities from Sakinaw Lake, British Columbia, Canada - sak_2011_5_24_120m | ecosystem: Environmental > Aquatic > Non-marine Saline and Alkaline > Saline ...
CATTCCCATATGCACTATCATAATCCACTCTCACATGAACATCGTCACCGGCATGATGATCATCACCATATTCATGAACATACATCCGGGCAGCTGATTATTGATGGACACGGATATCATTCCCACCTTCATTCCCATATGGAAATGAAACATAACCATCCACATCATCCGGATCTCCATCATCAGCATGAGCACGAAGACCCCACAGAATAAAAACACTTTTGCAATATGCAAACAGATGGTGCCACCATAAAAAAGAATTTACCATCAGTTTTCCCTGTCCTCTGTATTTCTGATATTACATTTCGTGCTTGAGCAAAAAAAGAACATACAACACTTTTTAAGACCTAATACCCGTGTATTATTTCCAGCCGCATGTATTACCCATGAGATACGTTCCCATAGCTTTTTACCATAAATCCACCTATGGTAGAATTATGATAGTGATCCCAGGTCGTGACGATGATAATCAGATACCCCAAGGATTTTCTCATGTGCCTGAAAGGATTTCAGGCCTTGTCCGTCTTGCTTTTAACCTATGGTGGAGCTGGCATCCAGGAGCCAGGATGCTCTTTAAAACACTCGACCGTAGGAAATGGAAAGAAAGTGTCCATAATCCGATAAAAATGTTGCGAGAGATAGATCCTGAAATCCTCCTTTCTGCTTCAAATAACGTTGCGTACCTTAATTCATATGACGCAATTATGATAGAATTTGAAGAAGAGATAAAAGGAAATAAGAGCTGGTTTTCAGATATCTGCAAAGAACCCGAATGTTTACCAGTAGCCTATTTCTCTGCTGAATATGGTCTGCACCATTCCCTGCCATTTTATGCAGGAGGTCTTGGGTTTCTTGCAGGCGACTATATCAAAGAATGCAGCGATTTAGGACTACCTTTGGTAGCTATCGGATTTATGTATCCTGAAGGATTTTTCCATCAGAAGATTCGTGAAGACGGGTGGCAGGAGACCGTTGATGAAGTACTTGACCGTGAAGCTGCACCCATCACCCGGGTACATGATTCACAGGGAGAACAACTAACCGTACTCGTTCCATTTATCGAACCACCCATCTATGTCGCAGTCTGGAAAGTAATGGTTGGACGTGTACCCCTATACCTCCTCGATACCGATATTGCAGATAATGATCCCTGGAACCGGGCAATATCATCACACCTGTATATCGGTGATAAAGAACAACGGCTGCGACAGGAGATTGTTCTTGGAATTGGCGGATATAAGGTTCTAAATACTCTTGGGATTAAGCATTCCATTGCTCATCTGAATGAAGGACATGCTGCGTTTGCTCTGCTTGAGCGAATCAGAAAGAAAATGGAGGATGGAAAAAATCCTGATGAAGTTTTTGAAGAGGTTAAAAAAACATCTGTATTTACGACCCATACACCAGTTCCTGCCGGTCACGATGTTTTTCCTTTTCATATGATGGATAAATATTTCCATGCCTATTACCCGCTTTTGGGACTGAACAGGGATGAATTTTTCCGGCTGGGAACACATCCCGATGAACCATCCAACGGATTCAACATGACAGTTCTTGCCCTGACATTATCCCAGTACCACAACGGGGTCAGTAAACGTCATGGAGAAGTGGCCCGCAAGATGTGGCATTCCCTCTGGCCGGATGTTACAGAAGAGGCTGTCCCAATTGAGTACGTTACAAACGGAATCCATGTTCCTACATGGATAGAACCAAAAATTGATCTCTTATTAGACAAATATTTCGGGCCTGACTGGTTACAAACACATGATGATCCTGAACTATGGAAATATCTCGATTTCATCGATGAGAAAGAACTCTGGCAGACCCACTTCTGGCTAAAGATGAAACTAATCAATAGAATCAGGGAACGGACACGGTCAGCTTTCAGATCAGAGCATATAAATCCGTCAATTGTTCTTACCGCAGGAGCACTATTGGATCCAACCATCCTGACACTTGGATTTGCCAGACGGTTTGCAACTTATAAACGGGCTGATCTTATCTTCACTGATCCTGACCGGCTCAAACGACTTTTAAATGACCGTTGGAGACCACTCCAAATAATCTTTGCCGGAAAAGCTCACCCACAGGATGATGAGGGAAAACGAATTCTGCAGCGAATCATCCAGTTTGCAAAAGATCCAGATATCGGTGGCAGGATTGCATTTGTGGAAAATTATGATGAACAACTGGCTCAGTATATGGTTCACGGTGTTGATGTCTGGTTAAATAATCCGATTCCTCCCATGGAGGCCTGTGGTACCAGTGGGATGAAAGCATCATTAAATGGGGTTCCTCATCTCAGTATCTCTGATGGCTGGTGGGTAGAAGGATATAATGGAAAAAATGGATGGATATTTGGAGATACAGGAACGAAAACAAACACACAAAATGACGCTGAATCACTGTATCGTATCTTAGAAAAAGAGATAATTCCCCTCTTTTATACACTTGACCATGAAGGTACTCCTTTAGGGTGGGTTCGTATAATGAAAGAGGCGATGAAGAGCACCGGACCGCAGTTCTCGAGTCGCCGAATGGTGAAAGAGTACGTGAATCTCTTTTATATGCGAGCGATTGGAAAAAATAATGAAAATATCCCGGTAGATTTTTCAGGTGATACGGAATAGTCAGGGTACAGCCACCTGATTATAGCACGACCTCTTTCTTTGCTCTCTGCATTTGAAATTCTTAAAAAAATATAAAACATTGTCAAAATGAAAGTCAGAATGAGATGTAACTAAATCCTGCCTGAACATGATGGTATGGTATCACTTGTTTTTCAGACAGAACCCTCTGGTTCATCTCTTTATTCCAGTTATAAAAGAAAACGCATAAAAACCTCCTTTTATTATATCCTGATAGGAAGATAGAGAACGAATATATCAGGAATTATTTTTATGGGACTGCAAGAGGCCAAAAAATTTTAGCGTAAATACTCCAGATGGTACATGAGATATAATATGAAAGAGGTTACTATGAGTGATTCCCATCAACACAATCCCTTACAAAATCCAAATTCTGTTCATATCTTCATATGTATCATAATCCTGCTCATTTCAATTATCATACCTGCCAGTGCATATAGTACAGTCCTGCCAAAGGATCCGGAAATTTCTTTGTACCACCAGGAAATGGAACAACTGCTGACCAGATTTGATATTGCTACCGCATACGTATTTGTCATCAAGAACAATGAGATCCTGTCAGCTGAGGGGTATGGCTGTACAGAACCAGCAGAGATTCTGGGTATAGATGCAAGAAAAGAATATGAAATAGCTTCAGAGATAACCCTCATTCAAACCATGCTGGTGCGGTATCTCTCCCTTGAAAGCGTTATCCCTACAACAAAATCGCTGTTGAATGCATTCTCTGATGCCAAAAAGAACGAAGGATTAGGATACTCACCCGGGGATATTATGCAGATGATTGGTGAACCAGAGATGCTATCCACAAGATACATGAATTGGAGTGATATCGCAAAAATATCACAGGGTACTAAAGGAAATCAAAATCCATTCAGAATAGTATCTCTCTCGCAACCCATCTCCTTCTCGTATCAGGGGCATACCGTCATCGATCAGTCATGGACAACTCCGGGTGTCAGAGGACTAATAACAAGGGTTCCGGATGAAGAACTTCTAATAGCCATTATTATCAGCGAAGAATTTACTCCTCTCCCTGAGGTGATGCGAGGGAAGATACTCAATAAAATTACCTGGAATGGCAATACGGCCTCTGTATGAAAAACAAGTGATACCATACCATCATGTTCAGGCAGGATTTATTACCTGATATTCTGATTTTCATATTGACATTGCTCTATATCACATTAAAAATTTAAACCGCAGAGATCGGAATATATATCAGATACTCTGCGAAAATAAGAGCCCCCCGGAGTTACATTAGTTCAATAAGAAATAGTATTGATGTTGATACAGTCTCTGCGTCATCTGCGGTTAACCAATTCAATTATCAAACGAAAGTCTGTTCACCGCCGAATCAATAATGTAAGAAGTGAAAATATAATTGGCTATATCATTTTCAGAATTCAAACCGCAGAGAGCACAGAAAGAAGGCGAAAATAATAATGTGATTATAGCACGACTATTCCATATCACTTGAAAAATCAACAGAACCCAATAGAGGTAATGACAAAACGCTCTGGAAAATCTGCCTTAATTTATATAGTACGATAAGCGAGCACACCTTCTTATAACCTTCATTTTCCTCTGATTATTCCAAGACGTTCTACAGAGTAGTATAATAACGAATCCTTATGTCATCCATGGCGGATGTAAAAAAGCAGCCGGGTGACGGGCCACCATTTATCATATTACCAGAACAATTACACCCAGAAAAGATCCAATACCATAATCCTCCTATGTTCCTCATATACAAGCTCAGAATACAATTGAATATCAGGTAAATTACCTAAAATAGCACATAGCACCCAATATGTCAGTGATATCAGTGATATTACCAAATCATTTTTATGGCAATCGCCAGGAGCATGACAATAAAGATGTATCTGAGGATATGCTCAGGCGTTTTATGGGAGAAGAGAACGCCAATCTGTGCAGCAGGAATTGACGTCGCACATAGAGCAACCCAGAATGGTATATTGACAAAACCGACCGATAAGAAAAGGGGTTCAGACATATTCCATCCATGCATGATATAAGCAGATGTCGCTCCCGTTGCAGTCAGAACCATGGATGTGGTTGCTATTCCAACTGCTTTATGCATCCCAAACCCAATGATAGTTGCTAGGACCGGTGTCAGAATAATCCCCCCGCCAATACCAAAGAGGCCGGATGCTATCCCGGTACATACTCCGAGAATGATGAAATTGAAAACAGATCCCGGGATAGTAAAATGACATATCATATCACATCTCTGCACCGTCATCCAGACTGCGATGATGATAAGAAAGATACCAAAAATAATTGTATGAGTACTAGCGGATAAAATAATTGAGATATAACTCCCAATAATCGATCCGAATATACCTCCAGCTCCTAAAATCAGAGCCGGACGCCAGACGATATTTTTTTTCTTCCACTGACGCCAGGTCCCACTGAGCGCGGTTGGCAGAATAACAGCTACTGATGTTGCCACTGCAATATCCATTGCATAATCAGAGTATCCCAAATCTGATAGCAGAATAAACATCACAGGAACCATCAGAAAACCACCGCCAACACCAAGCATCCCTGCAAGGAGTCCGGCAATTATTCCGGTTAGAATGAGAACAACCAGCGTTGCAGAGAAAGGATCCATAGTTCTGTATGTACTATGACTGGACTGATTATTATGTTCCACATAAGAATGGTATCAGCCTCTGAAAATGCAATCACGGTCGTTGAACCACATATCCCTGATACTATAACATTAAGGCAGGATGGATAAAAACCAGAAACCACCCCACTTTTATAAGAAAAAACTGAAGCGCCTGTTTTTGCAGGAAAGATACCGATATACCATCTGAAGATAACAAGTATTCGTATATGATGAAACTACCGATCCTGATAAAAAGCAGGATCAATCTATTTCCCATACAAAGTACTACCACTAAAAGATAGTCCGATGAATTGTATAAGTGACAAAAGAACACGAATGATTATTAGTTCTTATCATGAACAACTACCGCTTAGGGTACATATGGTTAAACCAGAGGTGGTTTTATAACCCAATATATCTGTATACATGGACATTTTTATCAGCCTCCCCGGGAAAATCCCTGGCTGGAAGAGATAGAGACTGAGGACTCAGCATATCCGTACCATGATTGGAACGAGCGAATTACTGCTGAATGCTATGCTAAAAATACCTCCTCACGTATACTTGGTTTAGACCGAACCATCATTGAAATCGTCAATAACTACTCAAAAATAAGTTTTAACTTCGGACCTACCCTTCTTTCCTGGCTGGAAAAAAAAGATCCTGAAGTCTATCAGGCAATACTTCAGGCTGACCGGGATAGTCAGAAACGCTTTTCTGGTCACGGTTCTGCAATTGCACAGGTATACAATCATATAATAATGCCTCTTGCAACAACCCGGGATAAACATACAGAGGTCATATGGGGAATTAAGGACTTCACATACCGGTTTGCCAGACCCCCTGAAGGCATGTGGTTACCTGAGACTGCGGTAGATAGTGAAACACTACAGGTTCTTGCAGAACACGGGATACTCTATACCATCCTTGCCCCTCACCAGGCAAATCGTGTCAGAAATCTGAATAGTACAACCTGGACAGATGTCAGGGGAGGGAAAATTGACACCAGTATGCCCTATCTCTGCCGTTTGCCAAATGGAAAGACAATTTCCCTGTTCTTCTACGATGCAGGCATTGCATATGAGATAGCATTTGGAAATCTTCTTGAAAACGGAGACCGTTTTGCAAAAAGGATAACAGGAACATTTTCCCAATCAGATAACAGGCCTCACCTGATCAGTGTCGCAACAGATGGGGAAACATATGGCCACCATCACCGGTTTGCAGATATGGCACTTGCCTATGCCCTTCATACTATTGAATCTGCAAGTCCTGCACAAATTACCGTTTATGGCGAGTACCTCAGCATGCACCCGCCTGAATATGAGGTAGAGATTGTAGAGAATTCTTCATGGAGCTGTACTCATGGAGTGGAGAGGTGGAGAAGTGACTGTGGATGTCACACGGACCATGCCTGTTTAATAACAGACTCCGAATCCTGCCACCCGATGGATTTTCAGATCGGTCAAAAATTACATGATACTACGAACTGGACTCAAAAGTGGCGGGTAGCCCTTCGTGAAGCAATGGACTGGCTGGTACAGCAACTAAAAGAGATCTATGAAACACAGTCAGACGGGGTGTTTCAATCACCCTGGCTGGCCAGGGATGAATACATTGAGGTGATACAAAATAGAAAAATTTCCAGTATTGACCAGTTCCTCTTACGGCATGCAGTTACAGGGGAAAAACACATAGATCAGGTAAAAGCCTTACAACTTCTTGAAATGCAACGAAATGCACTCCTGATGAATACCAGTTGTGGCTGGTTTTTTGATGAACTATCAGGAATCGAAACTGTCCAGGTGATGCGATATGCATGTCGCGCAATACAACTTGCAAAAGAGATTTGTGAAATAGATCTCGAACCATTCTATACATTGATTCTGCAAAAAGCAGAGAGTAATATTCCCAATTCTGGAAATGGAGCAGACATCTATAAAACCTATGCAAAGACCGCTGAAGTTAGTGTCTCCCGTGCTGCATTTCATTATGCTATCATGTCATTATTTGAGTCATATCCTGAAGAGACACAGGTTACAACCTACACTATCAAATGCAATGCCTATAAAAGAGCAGAAGAAGGAAACGTTAAAGTCGTCATCGGAAATGCATGTTTTCAATCAGATATTACACTCAGAGAGTCAAAATTATCTTTTGCAGCGATTTACATAGGGAATCATAATTTCCTCGGGGGAATCAGGACTTATACAACAGAAGAAGAGTTTATTGCAATGCAGAATGCCATATGGGATGCTTTTACCAAAAGTGATGTACTGGGAATGATCCTCTCATTAAACACTCATTTTGAATCTCATTCCTATTCACTCGGGCATCTGTTCCGTGATGGAAAGAGAAAAGTTATAGGCCTTATTCTTGATTCAACACTGCGTGATATTGAAACCGAATACCGGGAAATTTACACCAGATATTTCTCTCTCATGAAGGCCATGAAAGAGATGGATATCAAACCACCTGATGTTCTTGAATATTCAATTCAGTACATCCTCAATCTTGATATTCAGAAAAATATGGAAAGTGATGAGATTGATCTCTCATTACTGAAACTCTCTATTGAAGCGGTGATAAACGGACGGTATAAAACAGAAAATGAGATGTTACAGTATGTAACAAGCAACTGCATCATGCGACAGATGCATAGGATTTTAGAACATCCTGATGATACCTTCCGCATTGAGACCGTTAACCAGTTATTCAACCTCATAAATCCTCTCTCACTGGAACTGAACCTCTGGGACTGTCAGAACCATTATTATCGGATTGGAACCGAAAAACAAAAAGAAATGCATACCCGTGCAGATACCGGGGATGAGAACGCACAAAAATGGCTGACTCAGTTTTCGATACTGGGAACTTATTTGGGAGTACAGATCTCGTAACAAGAATAGGTATATGGTGAAAAAATAACCGGGAAAAATTCATCCTTACCGCACTATTACAAGTTACCAATAGATACACAATTATAGAATAGATAGTACCTCTTCACCACTTTACTGCATAAATAAAAGATATCTCTTCTGTACACAATCACTCTGATAATTTTTTGGAGGGGTAACTGCATAAGTCCTAACCAATATTCATAATAACCGGGTTATTCTATCCGATTTACAGGTAATGGAGATAATATGACCGCAAAAACAACAGAAATCACACAATAAGCCGCCTCTCAAAGAGTTTTATAGCAACTGTAGTCGCAATAATTGCAGCTGCTATGAGCCAGAGGAGGTTTAGAGCCCATATTGGATCAGGAAGGCCGGTCATCAGACTTCTGGCAAGAGCAACCAGATGAGCAAGTGGCAGCAGGGCAAACGCTCCAATCTGTACTGCTTCAGGCAGAACACTGATAGGAAAGAAAGTTCCTGAGAAGAGAAACATCGGTGAGACATACAGGGTAGAAGGATAGGAAAGGGCATCAATAGATGGGGTTATTGCTGAAAAACAGGCAGCAATCGCTGAAAAAGTAATACCGGCAAGAAACGCCAGTGGCAGGCAGATTAACCCATTTAAGACAGGAACAAGACCGAGAAAAACCAACACCAGATAAAAGACACAGGCTGATAAGAGACCACGGGTAGCACCCCAGAGTATCTCACCAATTATAACCTCACGAAGCGTGAGAGGTGTTGCCAGTATCGCATCAAATGTCTTCTGATAATACATTCTGACATAAGTTCCATATGCACATTCATAAAAAGATGCAAACATGACTGATCCTGCAAATATGCCAGGAGCTATAAATACCACAAAAGGCATCCCCAAAACATCATTTACAAACATACCAATGCCAAATCCGATTGCTCCAAGATAGAGGAGAGGTTCGAGAAATGGGGGGACAATATTTACCGTAAAATGCCTGGAAAAGACTGTGGCATTTCGTCTCCAGACTAAAAAGGATCCCTGTATAATTGGCAGAAGATCTTTTACGTTCATTATTCCCTGATCCTCCTTCCGGTCAGCAACAAAAAGACATCTTCAAGGGTTGCTGGCCGCCTGCTTATCCTTACTCCGGAACAGCTCGCGAGAAGATTATCAGTCAGATCACGGGTATGCGGATTATGAATCTGAATCGTCTCCCCGGCAATTTCGTATGAAACCTTATGGATATCAAGACACCTCCTGACATCTGGTTCATTATCGGTCTCTATGATATCAGAACTGAAATACTGGCTGACAAGGGTTGATGGAGAACCCTCAATGAGTATTTGTCCCTGATCCATGATGACCAGACGGTCACAAAGCCGGGCTGCTTCATCCAGATAATGAGTGGTAAGAACGATAGTATTTCCCTCATGTTTCAGTCTGATAAGCCGTTCCCATATGTGATGTCTTGCCTGGGGATCCAGACCAATAGTAGGTTCATCAAGAATCAGAAGTGACGGGCGATTAATGAGAGCACGGGCAAGCAACAGACGGCGTTTCATCCCACCTGAAAGTGACTCTATCGGAGTGTCTCTCTTCTGGGTCAAATCAAAGAAGGAGAGCAGTTCTTCTGTCCTTAAAACTGCTTCATTATGAGAGATACCAAAAAACCGGGCATATACGAGAATGTTATCCTGAACAGTCAGATCCGGATCGAGATTGGTTTCCTGCGGCACAACACCAATATGAGCTCGTATCTTTCTGCCATCCTTATCTGGATCCAGAGAAAAGACAGATAGATCTCCACTGGTTCGGGGAGATACACATTGAATCATCCGCATAATAGTGGTTTTTCCTGCACCATTTGGACCAAGGAACCCAAAAAGTTCCCCTTCCCGAACCGTGAAAGATACGTTATTAACTGCTATCAGATCACCGTACCTCTTTTCAAGAGTTTGAGCTCTGATGATATGGCTAATCGTCATGTAACCTTTCCTATCTATAAGTGTTCACAGATTGTCTACATTGCGGTTCTCCTCTGAAGCTGTTGGTTCTCTGCCTCAAAACAGAACTCGTACATACAACAATTTTATTGAGCAGAAAAATTAGAAGATACGGGCTCTATCTGAAAAATAAGTGATACCATATCATCACGTTCAGGCAGGATGTAATTACATGACATTCTGACTTTCATATTTTTATATCATTT
>Ga0268282_1001455_pt1 | contig 10366 bp, 5 predicted proteins | sample saktaG_12_FD_190133 | JGI IMG/M metagenome (GOLD analysis project Ga0268282, IMG submission 190133) | Saline water microbial communities from Sakinaw Lake, British Columbia, Canada - sak_2011_5_24_120m | ecosystem: Environmental > Aquatic > Non-marine Saline and Alkaline > Saline ...
TTGCCGCAGCGGCAAAAGCAGGCGCCGCAACGGTCATGGTCAATTCCTCGGAGATCAACGGGATTCCAGTCCATTCGGACAGGTTCCTGCTGGTCGATGTGCTGCGGGACGAGCTGGGCTTCGATGGTTTTGTCGTTTCGGACTGGGCGGATATAGATAATCTCTACAAACGGGAGATGGTGGCGAAAGATCAGCGCGAAGCGGTCAAGATGGCGGTCATGGCCGGGATTGATATGAGCATGGTGCCTTCCGACTACAGCTTTTACGACCACCTTGTGGACCTTGTCAAAACCGGTGAGGTACCGATGAAACGCATCGACGAAGCGGTGACAGATATCCTTCGGGTCAAATTCCAGCTCGGGCTCTTTGAGAAACCGTATCCGGATAAGGAGCTTATAGAGCAGTTCGCAACGGATGCCTCACGCCAGGTAAATCTCCAGGCGGCGAGAGAAGCGATGACACTGCTCAAGAATGAGAATGACATTTTACCGCTCAGCAAGAGCGGGAAGGTCCTTGTGACGGGGCCATGCGCCAATAAGCTTTCCGTGCTGAACGGGGGCTGGACAATTACCTGGCAGGGTGATAACGAAGCCCTCTATCCGCAAGAGAAGTCGACCATCCTGGAGGCGATACAGGATAAAGCCGGCGCAAGTAGCGTTGAGTATATCGAGGGAGTGACATTTGACGAGGAGCTGGATATTCCGAGGGCGGTCTCGGCGGCGAGCCGTGTGGATGTAATCGTGGCGTGCCTGGGTGAGCCGGCGTATTGTGAGACGCCCGGCAATATCGACGATTTGACTCTGAAGGCACCGCAGATTCGCCTTATGCAGGAGCTTGCCAAAACAGGCAAGCCCATCGTCATGGTTCTGACCGAGGGCCGGCCCCGGGTGATTCGAACGATCGTCGACCATGCCGGCGCGATTCTGATGGCGTATTTGCCCGGCATGGAGGGCGGACAGGCAATCGCCGACGTTCTCTTTGGCGATGCGAATCCGAGCGGAAAATTGCCGTATACGTATCCGAAATACTCCGGTTGGCACGTTTGCTACGATCATAAGAAAAGCGAGGATGCTGCTCCCAACAAATTCGATCCGCAGTGGGAGTTCGGGCACGGGTTGTCATATACGACTTTCAAGTACAGCGATCTGCAGCTTGATAAGAACAAGCTCTCGGCGGACGATACCCTTACGGTCTCGGTCAATGTCACTAACACGGGCCAACGTGAAGGCGCCGAGATTGTGCAGCTATTCCTGTCGGATATCGTCGCGACCGTAACGCCCCCGGTCAAATCGCTCAAGCGGTTCAGCAAGGTGCCTTTGACGCCCGGCCAGAACCTGACAGTCAAGTTTGAGCTCAGCCGGGAAGATTTCGAGTTCATCGGTCGTGACAACAAGCCCGTTGTCGAGCCGGGCGAGTTCAAGGTCAGCGTCGGCGGGCTTACCGGGACCTTCGCGATTCAGTAGATTACCATTCGCGCTTCGCGTATATCGCGATGAATAGATCGATACAAGAATCAGGGGCAGTAGATAAAAACAGGCGAAGAATGTCTGGCAAAACTGGTGTACCGGTCAATTATTGCCCGCATAATCCTGAACTGCCGGATCTGGATCAGTAGCTGTGTAAACACGGCGATTATGACTGCGTTTATGTGGACAAATGGCAATTGCATGCAATTGTGATTTTTCCGGGACATATTGCAAAAAGCAAACGTGATATCAAACACCTGATCTCCGCCGTGGATATCCCGGCGATAATTAAAATATTACAAAAGTCCATCGGCAGCCACTTGCTAATGCTGAATAATGTTGTATGATACAAGCGTTTTCTCGTGCCACATTTATCTCTGGAGAAATTAAACGGAACATTTTTATGTCCGATACAATTACTGGAATATTGAGAAGTATCAACAAACAGCAGTTCGCGATAAGAACAGCCGACCGTTCTTATCGAGCGGGGCCGGCTGAAGTGATAGTGCAACCGGATATAACTCGCCGCCTCGGGCTCACTAAAGGAGCAACCGTCACCGCTCAGATCGAACGAAAGAAAGGCAAAAGAAAACTGGTATCCATCGAGTCGGTGGGGGGCATGGAACCGGAAGCCTTTCGCAAACGCCCGCGGTTTACCGATCTGGTGGCCATCGATCCTCACGAACGATTTGACCTGGGCGCTTCCGGCCAGGAGAGCATGCGTATCGTCGACCTCATTGCGCCAATCGGCAAGGGAACGCGCCAGTTGATCGTTTCGCCGCCCAAAGCGGGAAAGACCGTTCTCCTGGAACAAATCGTCCAGGCGATTCGGCAATGCTCCCCTGAAAGCCGTATTATCGTGCTGCTGGTGGATGAGCGGCCCGAGGAAGTCACCCACTTTCGCAGGTCTGTCGAGGGAGCCGAAGTGGTGGCAAGTACGAGCGACCACAGTGCCGACGAGCACGCCGAGCTCGCCGAGCTGATGCTTGCCCATATACAAACGGAACTGGAATGCGGCAGAGAGATAGTCCTGCTGATCGACAGTCTCACGCGAATGGGAAGGGCTTTCAACAATAGGGGCCGCCGGCGAGGTGCACCACGTCGCCAGACTATGAGCGGCGGATTGGAAGCCGGCATTCTGGAAATCCCCCGCCGAATCTTCGGACTGGCGCGCAAAATTGAAAACGGAGGCTCCGCCACCATCATCGCGACGTGCCTGATAAATACCGGCTCTCGAATGGATCAGCTTATCTTCGAGGAATTCAAGGGAACAGGCAACAGCGAAATCGTCCTCGACCGCGCCCTTGCCGAGGCCAGAATCTTCCCTTCGATCGACATCCCGGCCAGCGGCACGCGAAAGGAAGCCAAGCTCTACAGCGATGACGATACCCGAGGCATAGCCACGCTCCGGCGTGTATTGTCCAACTACGGGCCCCGCGGAGCCCTGGACTCCCTCTTCAAGCTGCTCCAGAAATATCCTACCAACAAGGAATTTCTGGAGAGTATGTCCGCCGGGATTTGATCGCCGGTGAACCAAACTCCGGCTCAATACCAAAACAACGCCGGCGGCCGGCATGTCAATATGCCGTTTTGCGACAATAAATGCGGGGCATTCCTGGTATCTACGGCTTATTTTGTCACCGAATAGTACACCATAATTATTTGCATTTTTTTGTAATATTTTTTGTTTTTTCACTTGCCTTTTAGAAATAACCGAAGTATAATGGTAGTTTTCGCTGTTTATGGAAGTAGTTAGCATCTTTCACTCCAATGTAATTTGCGGAAATCACTGAAGGATCGTTAGAGACCTCTCGCCAGGATGGTGAGGCGTGTACAGTTTCGCTATAGCTCTTTAAAGGCCATGCGAAAAAAGAATTAACATTGTGTTTAAGTAATAGCATTGAGAAAAAATGAAGCAGATTAGTAGAATCAGAAATATTGGTATTTCGGCACATATCGACTCCGGCAAAACAACGCTGAGCGAGCGGATTTTGTTTTATACAGGGCGTATTCATCGCATGCAGGAAGTCCACGCCAACGAAGGCGGGGCAACAATGGATTTTATGGATATCGAACGCGAGCGAGGCATCACGATAACCTCGGCCGCTACACAGGTAACCTGGAAAGACATTAGCATCAACCTGATCGACACTCCGGGCCACGTGGATTTCACCGTGGAAGTCGAACGTTCGCTGCGCGTTCTGGACGGGGCGATCATGGTACTCTGTTCGGTTGGCGGCGTCCAGAGCCAGTCGATTACCGTCGACCAGCAGATGAAACGATACCGCGTGCCGAGAATCGCCTTTATCAATAAAATGGATCGTGTCGGCGCCGATCCCGAACGGGTGCGTCATGACCTGAGAGAAAAACTCGGCCTGAACGTTGTCCCCATACAGATCAACATGGGAGTGTCTGAAAGCTTTCAAGGCGTCATCGACCTGATTACCATGCGGGCCATCACCTTCGAGGGCAGCAGCGGTGAACAGGTTATCCGGGGACCGATCCCCGCCGAGTATGCCGATAAGGCGGCAAAAGCACGAGAAGAAATGCTCGACGCTCTGAGCATGTACAACGACGAGATGATGGAACTGCTGCTCGAAGAAAAGCCCGTCGAGAATGATATGATCCGCCGGACGATTCGCGAAACCACAATCAACCGCGATATCGTGCCGCTGATGTTGGGCTCGGCGTTCAAGAACAAGGGCGTTCAGCCCCTGATGGACGCCGTGTGCGATTTCCTTCCCAACCCGATGGACCGCTCCAGCTTCGCCCGCGATCACAACAACGAGGGCACGGAAATCCCGCTGGCGAGCGACCCCGATGCTCCACTGGTGGCAATGGTTTTCAAGATTGCGGACGAATCTTTCGGGCAGTTGAGTTATGTCCGCGTCTATCAGGGCCAAATCATCAGAGGCCAACAATACCGCAATGCCCGAACGAATCGTATGCAGCGGATCGGCCGGATTGTTCGGATGCACGCAAACAACCGCGAGGACGTTACCGATGCCGGCCCCGGCGACATAATCGCCCTGCTGTCTGTGGATTGTGCCAGTGGCGACACGATTTGCGGCAACGGCATCAACTATTCTCTCGAAAGTATTTTTATTGCCGACCCGGTTATCAGCCTGTCTGTAACGCCTGCCGGTTCCGCCGACCAGGAACGCATGGCCAAGGCACTCAGCCGGTTCATGAAAGAAGACCCGACCTTCCGCGTTTCCACCGATCCGAAAACCAGCCAGACGGTTATCGCCGGCATGGGAGAACTGCACCTCGACGTTTATGTCGAACGCATGCGCCGTGAATTCAAGGCCGAGGTGACTGTCGGCATCCCGAACGTCAGCTATCGCGAGGCACCTACGGTCGAAGCCAAATTCAACTATAAGCACAAAAAACAGACCGGCGGCTCGGGGCAATATGCCCACGTGGTCGGCCGGCTCATCCCGCTGCCCGAGGACGCCGAATCCTCGTACGAGTTCGAAGACAACATCAAATCGGGACGAATCCCCAGCGAATACATCCCCGCGGTTAACAAGGGCTTTCAGGCGGCTACGAAGAAAGGCCCGCTCGCGGGTTATGAAATTGTCGGCTGCAAAATGTGTCTTGACGACGGCTCGTACCATTCGGTTGACTCCAGCGAGATGGCGTTCCGCACGGCCGGCAGAGACGCCTTCATCGAAGCATTCAAAAAATCCAGGCCCTGCCTGCTCGAACCGATCATGACTGTCGAGATCGAAATGCCGGGCGAATTCCAGGGCCCGGTCGTCGGCGACCTCAACTCCCGGCGAGGAATTATCCTGGCAACCGAAACACGGGACAGCTACACGGTTGTTCGAGCCGAGGTTCCGCTGGCAAACATGTTTGGCTATGCCACGGTAATTCGCGGCATGACCAGGGGGGGCGGCACTTTCTCAATGGAAATGTCACGCTATGCCAGGGTCCCGGTCAAAATCAGCGAACTTATCCTCGAACAGCACCGCCAGGAAAATGAGCAAGCCGCTCGAAAATAATCTTACGCCGGTCATATAATTATCGAACGGGTATTGGCGGTTCGCTTTACCGCCCTATCAACCCGTCCATTTACGCATTAGTTACTTACATTAAATCCGAGTTGCACGTTTCCCCCGGATTTATTGACGATCCGCTCCGAGCCTGTGAATAAATTCTCCGTGATAATGGCACGGGTGACATTCTCTCCAAGCCGGATTTGCGGCCGGTCCTGTCGAAACTCGCATCCCCGAATAAGAACGGTGCCGCTGTCCGCCTGGATTGCGTGACGATCGCCCTGTTTGCCGCCCCACTGGACAAACGTGCAATCACTAAAGCCGACTGTCCCAGTCCCTGCGATCTTCGCTATCTGGTTGCACGGACCCCAGAACGCACAGTTCGAAAAGCGGATGCTTCCCGTATTGCTTTTTTCGACCCCGATCATGGTCGGGTCCGGCCCATGAAACGATACGAACTCGCCATTCGTAATCAACAGCCCGTACGGAGCGCATTGCTCGACGACAAGGGACGTATGGCAATCGTCGGCGCCGATACCGAGGAAGTTGCCGTTGCACATACCCCTTGTGCCCTGAATGAACTTATAGCCTACCTTGTAGCCGAAGCAGAATGTATTATAGACATACTGCCAGTCGGATTTGCCGAAGATAAACGCCTCGCCGTTTTCCATCTGCCACTGGAACAGCTTTGGTTTCATGCTCCACCAGGGATTGAAGTGGACGTTTTCGATTCGCCCTATATCGTAGATGGAGTCGACCAGGACGCCCCGCCGGAGCGGCTGGCCATGTACGTCACGAACCAAATGTCGCTCGTTCCGCGTTGCGTCGATACCGTTGTACGGATTGAGCATTTCCACCGCGAGTACCGCCGGGTTTTTGCCTCGCATGGCGATAGCCCACGGGTACGGCTTGGGTATGTCATCTATGTTCTGTTGAGGATAATACAACACAACGCCCTTGAGGGTACTGTTTGTATTGAGAGTTATGAAAGCCGGCCCGTCCTCACTACCCGCCCCGCTCGTCACCAAAAAAGTGGTGCCGTCATCTGTCGGCTTGGGAAGCCCCCTGTTGCGCAGGCCGTTATGTGCCGGGACCGATTGCCAGACGCCCGCCAAAGTAACCGCGTTGGGCACGTTCAAATTGCCGGCGAAGAAATAATTGCCGACAGGAGCGTAAACAACACCACCGCCGGCTTTTGCCGCCGCATCCAGGGCCTTTTGAAATGCCGCCGTATCGTCCGTTTTGCCATCTCCGGCCGCGCCGAAACTGCGGACATTGAAATAATCAGAAACGGGGCCCTGAACCGGTTCTCCAGCAAAGACTCCAGCCGAAAATAAAAGTGTCAGCCCGAGAAAGAGCCGGCCAAACTGTTTCATCATACGTGCTTTATAAAGACTGCGAACCATTCTTTTGCTCCTGTAATTTATCCATCCAATTCCTGTTTTTTGCCGGGATTTTCAACGGATATCGAAATATTCCGGAACGATTTGGGCAAAAAGCCCCAGTTTCGAGCGTATACTATCAGCGCCGGGCGGTTTTTGCTACTGTTTCTTAGCCATAAACCACCTACCGCTTCACCCACTTACAGGAGATTTTGCCGGTATTATTTTGCTTTATCCGGTTAACCGGTCGCTGCCGCGAGCGATTTTTCGTTTTTCTCCGCTCCTTTAGTCGATACAGGAGCAGGAGATTGGCTTTGTTTGGCTTTGTTTTCTTCGATTCGGCCGGCCGGATTATTTTCATATTCTCTTTTCAAATAAGACTTTGCGCCAAGCTGAACTACTGATAATTGGCTTTGTTTTTTCAAGTCGCCGTTTTTCTCTGCCGGGCGCCATGTGGCAGCCTCATCCCGCAGGGATGGGGATGGTTCGTACTGCTGCTCAGCGTCTTGATACTCGATTCGCCGCATTATTTCGTGTCTCTTAAGCTCGTTCATCATCTTGATCATGCTGTTCTCGATTCGCCGTTCGTACAGCATCATCCTGTCGAGCACCCTGCAATTGCACCAGTCGCTCGAAGCGATTCGGCCGAGCTGCAAATGGCTGATGACATATCTCGAGTCGCCCAGCTTTACCCCCTTGGCATGCCACTTCACCATATTGAGGCTTTTGGCCATCGGATTGTCGATTTGACTTTCTATCATCGAGTCGATGGCCTGGTTCTGCATACGTTCGGCCCGCTTTAGCCGCCAGGCAAGGCTGACAAACCGATCAGCTAACATGGTTTCCACCGCCCCAACGGGGTAAAGCTCAGCGAGCATTTGGTCGTGAAAAGCTTCATAATCCGCCGGATCTTCACCTTTTATCACCGCCTCAGCGGCAAAAAGCCCGTGCTTAACCGCATTCTGCGAGACGGTTGCTTTGCCATCGTCGGTTTTAGGCCCGGTCGATTTTTGAGCGTTTTGTCGATTAGCTTTGGTTTGTGCTTTCGTAGCCATAGTATTCTCCCTTTCGAAATTGATTATTGATTATTGTTATAACGAACCAGTAAATTGTGTTATACGTTAATCTTACTTACAGGCACGTTGGCCGTCAAGTGAAAGTTATAAAAAAATTATAAATTTATTTAACCGTGGATTTTAAGTCGTATCGCGTATTATATCAAACTTAGTTAATTAGAGCCGATTAAGCATTGCTGTCATTCCCGCGAAAGCGGGAATCCAGAATTTTCGTTGTTAATCCTGACAATCGTGCTATCGGTTCTTATTTACTGAAATTATTATTACATATCGAATGTGTGTCGCGTTGTCATATCGAGCCCTCGCAGCCTGATCTCTCCACTCGGCTCCGCCTCGGTCGGGATTACGGAGTGTTTCGAAGAGCGTCGTGTGGTCATGTGGCAGCCACTGAATGAGCGAAGCGAATGAAGTGGATGGGGAGTATATGTATTGCTGGATTAATACCAAATACGATTAAATTGTGCACTTTTGTCATTTCGGCCGGAGGGCCACGAATTTGTCGGAAGCGGAGAAATCTGGTACACGAAACCAATCCATGTACAGTAACCAGATCTCTCGACTCCGCTGTGCTTCGCTCTCCCTTGGGGACACTTGACGGTGGAGATGACCCAGGCAAGCGCAGTTACTAATCAGAAATCGTATAATATCAACCTCGGTTAATTAGAGCCGATTATATATTTCCGTAAGCACCTCGGACAGTGCAATAGTTTTAGCTTTCATCTGTCAAATCGGCTCATACTAAATGGAGTTATTATAAGTTGTTCATTAACAACAACATAACACAACTTGTCATTCCCGCGAAAGCGGGAATCCACTATATCCGTTACATTACTGGATTCCTGCTTTCGCAGGGATGACGGCGCGAATCGGTCAGTTTGAGTAATTAACTAAATTTGATAATAGACAATGATCAAGCTTTTTTAGCGCAACAAAAAAGACCTGAAATCATCTCCAGGTCTTAATAGCGGGGGCATCATATGAAGATCTTGAGATACTGCTCAATACCTGCAAAAAAAGCCTTAGTGATTGTCGGTGTTGTCGGTCTGCCAAAAGCTCATATTCGCATAACTCTTTACATGACAAAGCTTCAAGGCTTGTCGGCCGCAATAACCCCGACATATAAATCTGCTACTGCATACACCGGCCTCTCAGAGCCACCAATTGGCTGTTCTGAATAATGAGTAGCTGAGTTACGTGTGTCGCATATCCCATACCTGCTCACCCACGTCCTTCCGCAGGTATGTCACCAGGGCCGACCCGCACCACAGACGACTTGCCGCAGCCTGAGGCTCCAACCACAGCTAACGGCCTGCCCCAGGAAAAGCTCGTAGCCCTGAGGCAATGTATCGAAAAGATCTTCATCGATAAACCCGCAGGAATCATCAAACTGAGAATCCGACTCATTCTGCGGGAAACCTGCAGGCTATCCAAGCCCGAATAATAGTGATTGTCTCGACTTACCCACCTTAGATTTTGACCAGAAAACGCTGGTTTTTTGACATCGTATTCAATGACCGTTGCTAAGTCACTCAATATCACTCGATGCCATCGTTGTAATATACTGAGCAACAAGCATTTATGTTCGTCAGCCTTTTTTCTCCGGAGAGCGAAAATCACTGCTGCAACAGTTTTGCAACAGATTCTGACATAGCCCGCGGGCAGTTGCCTCCCTTGCACGGTCTACCAGGTCATCACGAACGCGAAGATAGTATCGATGCGTAGTCTTGAAATCGGCATGGCCGGCAAGCCGCATAACCTCGAGCTCCTTCAGTCCTTCTCTGAACCAATTGCAGATAGCTGTTCTTCGAAGATCGTGGAATTGGCCTTCTTCAACACGTGCCTTATGCAAGATCTTGTTGAAGTACCAGGTGAAGTTGGTAATTACTTTTGATCGGGAGTCCGAATAGGTCCAATTGTCTTTGGCACGAAGCTCGCACTGTATGTAATCGTACCTGGCGGGTGGTACAAAAACATATGGTTGACCCTCAGGCTGTCTGCTCTGATGATCAACCAGAAGTTGCGTGAGCATATCACTCAAAGGCAAAGTCCTGCTATCGGTGTCCTTAATTCCCCATTCCCACGTCGCAGCAGTGTTCGTTTTCGGAGAGACCTTTATTGTTTGCTCAGCAAAATCGATATCGGCCCATGTGCAGTTCAGGAGTTCGCCTCGACGCAGACCTGTCGATAGGGCAACGATAATCAGCAGGTCCCACTTCGGACGTCTTTGCCCGTTGGACCTCTCGGTAAGCTGTTGAGCTGCATTAACGATGCGTTGGCATTCAGCGTCGCTATAAATGTGGATCTCATTCTCAGGACACTTCGGCATCTTGATATATCTCAGTGGATTCTCTTCAAGCTGTTTGCGCTTAACGGCCATTCCAAAGATGGTCTTAATCTCAGTGAGTTTCTTCTTAACCGTTGCCGGCCGGTTATACTTAAAT
>Ga0268282_1001466_pt1 | contig 10333 bp, 12 predicted proteins | sample saktaG_12_FD_190133 | JGI IMG/M metagenome (GOLD analysis project Ga0268282, IMG submission 190133) | Saline water microbial communities from Sakinaw Lake, British Columbia, Canada - sak_2011_5_24_120m | ecosystem: Environmental > Aquatic > Non-marine Saline and Alkaline > Saline ...
TTAATAACAGCAAAGTAGTGCCAGCACGTTTATACGGAAAAAAGCTTCCAGGTTATGGAAAAGCAGAAATTCTTCTTATTCGCCCTAAAGATAAAGAAGTTTTTGATTTTGTTTCATGGCCTAAACAATGGGTGATTATTGGAAAACCTGAGTTAAAACAAGGACAGATTATTAAATTTAGTAAATCATTAAAAGGTGAGATAAAAGAGGTTTTAAATTATGAAAGAATAATATATTTTAATTTAGAAGGAGATGCTTTAAAACAAGAAATTTTATCATTAGGGCAATTTCCTTTACCTCCATATATTACTAATCCTACAAAACGTTCTTTTTTAAAATATCAAACAGTCTATGCTGAAAAAGAAGGATCAATTGCTGCTCCTACTGCTGGTTTTCATTTTACAGAAGATCTTTTAAAAAAAATTAAAGAAAAGGGGATTGATACACAATTTGTTACCTTACATGTGGGATTAGGAACTTTTTTATCAGTAAAAACACAGGATATTGAAAAACATCAAATGCATTCAGAGTTTTTTGAGCTTTCTGAAAATACTGCTAAAATATTAAATCAAGCAAAATCTAAAGGAAAAAGAATTATTGCTGTTGGAACTACAGCAGCCCGTGTTTTAGAAAGTTGCGCTAATGAGAATTCAGAATTAGAAGCAAAGCAAGATTGGACAAATTTATTTATTTATCCTGGATATAAATTCAAATTTATTGATTCTTTAATTACAAATTTTCATCTCCCTAAATCAACTTTATTAATGTTAGTTTCTGCTTTTGCTGGAAGAGATTTAATTCTAAAAGCTTATCAAGAAGCTATTGAAAAAAAGTATAGATTTTTTTCATTTGGAGACGCGATGTTTATAAAATAATATATGTTTAAAATCATTAAAAAATCTAAGATTGATAAAGCTCGTTTAGGTGAAATACAAACTAATCATGGTATTGTGAAAACTCCAATTTTTATGCCCCCAGGAACGCAGGCAACAGTTAAAGCTGTTGGTCCCGATGATTTGAGTAGAATTGGCATAGAAATACTTTTAGTTAATACGCTTCATTTGCACCTACAGCCAGGTGAAGATCTAATTAATGACTTGGGAGGTATTCATCAATTTATGGGATGGCCTGGGCCTATTCTGAGTGATTCTGGAGGGTTTCAGGTATGGAGCTTTAGTAAAAACAGAACAAAAAATGGACAAAATCTAGCTAAAATTAGTGAAAATGGGGTAGAATTTTCTTCTCCAATTGATGGTTCAAAACATCTAATTACACCTGAGAAATCAATTGAGATTCAACATAAATTAGGTTCTGATATTATTATGGCTTTTGATGAATGTGGCCCTGATTCTAATGATAAAGAGTATACAAAAAAATCAATGGAAAGAACTCATCGTTGGGCAGAAAGATCATTAAAAAAACACAAAGAACTTAGTAAATATTATATTAACAATGGTAAAAAACCACCTTTACTTTTTGGTATTATTCAAGGTGGTATTTTTGAAGATTTAAGAAAAGAATCAGCTAAATTCATTACCAGTCTTGATTTTGATGGGATAGCTTTAGGAGGAGAAACAATTGGTTACAACATGCCAAAAACTTTAGAAATCTTAGATTATCTTCAAGAATTTTTACCTGAAGATAAACCTAGATATACAATGGGATTAGGATCTTCCCCTTTTGACATAATTGAAGTAGTAAAAAGGGGAGTGGATATGTTTGATTGTGTTGGACCGACAAGAACAGCTAGGCATGGCTCTCTTTATAGTGGTGAAATTATTTCAGAAAAAGACGAGATAAAATTTAAATCAGAATTTGAAAAAGGATGTTTGAGGATATCTAATAATTGTTTTAAAACAGATAACGCTCCGATAGATAAAAATTGTGATTGTTATACTTGTCAGAATTTTTCTAGAGCTTATCTTCACCATTTGTATTCAGTGAAAGAACCTCTTTATTTACGATTAGCAAGTATTCATAATTTAAGGTTTATGATGAGATTAATTAAAATATTACGAACTAATATTTAATATGCTTCTTCATACTTGTTGCGCCCCATGCGCTTTGCCAATAATTGAATATTTATTAACAGAAAAAAAAGTAAAAGGCCTTACTTTGTATTTTTATAATCCAAATATTTATCCTGAAGAAGAATATAAAAAAAGATTAAGAGAAGTGAAAAAAATATCTAAAATTTATAACTTGAAATTAATAGTCGGAGAATATGAACACGATAAATGGTTAGAATATCTTAAAAAATCATTGCCTCACCATCTTGAATCTTATCCAGAAAACAACGAAAGATGTTTAAATTGTTTTTGTTTTCGTTTAGACAAAACCGCTGAATTTGCCAAAAAGAATAATTTCCATGATTTTACCACCACTTTAAGCGTCAATCGCTTTAAAAACACTAATTTTATGAATAATTACGGCCAAAGATTAGCCAAAGAAAATAACCTTAACTATGTGATTTTAGAATTAGATCCTAATAAAGCCTATCAAAAAGAGCTGGAATTAATCAAAAAATACAATCTTTATTCCCAAAAATACTGCGGTTGCGAATTTTCTATGATATAATTAAACATATTATGATTTTTCATATAAATATGGTATAATTAAAAATATAAATTATTAAAAGATTTATGAAAACACAAGATTTAATCAAAAAAATTGAAGAAAAAAGAGGTTCAAAGGTAGTTACTTATTTAACTAGTGATAAACAAGGTCCAGTAAATGCTAAAATAGCAATGGATATTGTTCCAATTATTAGCAAACAGCTTAGAAATATCGGAAAAACTGATAAAATTGATTTATTTTTATATTCAAATGGTGGAGATGCACTTGTTCCATGGCGATTAGTTTCTATGGCAAGAGAATATTGCGATAAATTTTCAGTTCTAATTCCTTATAAAGCTCACAGTGCTGCTACGATGATTGCTTTAGGAGCTGATGAAATTATAATGAGTGATTTATCTGAACTTTCACCGATCGATCCTTCAACTGCAAATGTTTTTAATCCTCAGGATCCCAAAAATCCTCAAGCAAGAATTCCTATCTCAGTAGAAGATGTAATGGCATATTTTGATTTGGCTAAAAATAAATTTGGAATAAAGAATGACGAGGATTTAGCAAAAATCTTTAATAAATTTGTAGAAAGCAATCCTCAGATTCATCCATTAGCTCTTGGTAATGTTAATAGGACGCATAATTTAATTAAGGTTTTAGCGAAGAGATTATTAAAAAGCCATGCAAATCCGATGGAAGATAAAGAAATCGATAAAATAGTGGATTATTTAACAGAAAAGCTTTATTCTCATCAATACTTTATTGGAAGAAAAGAAGCAAAAGAAGATTTGGGATTCAAAACAATAACTTATGCTGATAAAGACTTGGCAGATTTAATGACTCAATTATATGAAGAGTATAAACAGGAAATGCAGTTGGATGTTTTATGGAATCCGGAGAATGAACTTGGTGAAGATAAGGCAATAAATAAAAAAGAATACAAAATTGCTTTTGTTGAAAGTTCTGATTTATCAAATCATTTTATGCTTTCTATTGAATATAAAAAACAACAAGTAAATATAGTTCAACAAACCCCGCAAGGTCCAATTCAAGTTCCGCAGGAACAGGTCGTGTTTAGAATTATTGGGCAGGGGTGGAAGTAAACATACATGATTGGAATTTTAATAAAATCTTTGAATAATACAGGTGTTCTAACTCTTATTACAGGCATTCTAACTATTATTGTTGGGTTTTCAGCAATTTATTTATATATAAGACAGAAAAGAGAGTACAAGAGAGATGCTGCTAGTTTAATTCTACAAGAGATCAGGTATGCCGAACAACAAATTAGAAATTTTAAAGTTCTAGGTTCTTATCCATTATCTGTTAAATTATTGCCTACAAATAATTGGAATAATCACATTCATCTTTTTGTAAAAGATTTTAAAGAAACGGAGCTTGATTTAATTAGTGATTTTTATGCAAAATCAGCATATTTAGATATTGTGATTGCTAATATATCCGATGTAAAAAATAAAATGCTTATTCCCAAAAATCATTTTAAAGGAGATCTATTGAAAGAGGAAAGCGTAGATGATAAAGAAAAAAAGATAATTGAACAAATTAAGGTTAGATCAACAGAATTTGAATTTGGATCAAAACAAATTCTAAATGAAGTTTCTCAAAAAATTGAGTTTATTTATAATACCCCAGCGATTGATAAACTTAGGACTATTTCTATAAAACAATGGTATCATTTATGCTAATTGAGTATTTTAGATAAAAATACAAAATTAAGTTTTGGTCGATATTATTTAATAATTTTTTTAAAAAATAAATAAAATGGAAGAAAAGAAAGTAGAATTAAAAATAAATATACCAGAAAAGGTACAATCAGCTGTATTTTCAAATGTAGCGCAAATTAATGCGTCAGACAGGGAAGTTGTTATAGACTTTGCTTTTGTTCAGCCAAATACTAATCAAGGAATTGTTGTAAGTAGAGTAGCATTAACCCCAGAACACGCAAAAGCGTTACAAAAAGTTCTTACAAAACTTTTGCTTCGTTATGACAAAGACGAAACAGCAAAATAAACAAGACCTACTTATCCTTGATCAATGTAGTACTGTACTACCAGAAGAAATAAAAAATACCAAAGCACTTTTAAATGCTAAAATTGTAAGAACTACAAGCGAGGTTATTGGATTAACGCAGACAACCCAAGATTCGGAGATAGTTAAAAAGGCTATTGATCTTTATGATACAAATGAATATCGTACAATCACTATACTGACGGCAGATCGTGGGCATGATGGTGATACAACATTTCAAACAGCTTATAAAAATATTGGTATTATAAGTGTAAAGAACAAGAACATCAACAAAATTAAATCCATAATTAGGGATTTTTCTTCAGTGAGCGGTTATTTAGTAAAGATAGACCCTAGAAAGATGATAAAGAAAAAATATAAAAAATTTGACAAGACTTCCACCATACATATTAAAAAAATAAAGTAATACATTTTTGTTAATTTAATCTAGATTAGTCTAGAGGAGAGAAAATTATCATTTAAAGCATTTGTTATTTCTAGGTTACTATTACCAATATTTAAGTGGCTTTTCAGCCGTTTTTTTTATTATTTTCTGCAATTCGATAAAAGTATTAGCATAATGTAGAAAAGGGAGTAAAATATATAGTGAAAACGGTGGGAATAATTTTAAAATAAATTAAATATATGCCCTACCATAAAAAACAAAATTTAATACAATTAGATCTTAATCATAGATATGACAATATAAATGTATGCATTCCAAAGATAGAAGATATTCCTATGGCTATAAATAAAAAAATACTAACTTCAATTAAACAAAAACCTTATTTTTCTAAAGGCGATTTTGTTTTATATCAATCTGATTGCACTAAGATATTAGAGCAGTTACCAGAAAATTCAATTGATATGATATTCGCAGACCCTCCTTATTTACTTTCTAATGGAGGATTTACTGTTCATGCAGGGAAACGCGTAAGTGTAAATAAGGGTGAATGGGATAAAAGTAATGGATTAAAGAAAGATTTTGAATTTCATTTGGAATGGATTAAAGCATGCAGACGAGTATTAAAACCAAACGGAACCATTTGGATGAGCGGAACTTACCATTCTATTTATCAGTGCGGATTTGCATTACAGGTTGCCGGTTTTCATATATTAAATGATATTTCATGGTTTAAGCCAAATGCTTCGCCAAATTTAAGTTGTCGTTATTTTACAGCTAGCCATGAAACACTTTTATGGGCGCGAAAACATAAAAAAGGAAAACACACATTTAATTATAAACTAATGCGAGATTGGGATAATAATTATAAGATTCGTTGTCAGAATAATGAATTCATAGAGCCAATGCATAAGAAGGGAAAACAGATGCGTTCTGTATGGGCTATAACGACTCCAAAAAAGGAAGAAAAAATATTTGGAAAACATCCAACTCAAAAACCACTTGAATTACTTAAAAGAATAGTATTAGCAAGCACAAACAGAGGTAATATTATTTTAGATCCTTTTACAGGTAGTTCGACGACAGGCTTAGCTGCATGTTTTAATAATAGAAAATTTGTAGGCATTGATACCGAAAAGAAATATTTAGATTTATCTATTAAAAGATTTAATGAATTTGCTAAAAAACAAAAAGTAAGCTAAAAATTTAATTTTATGAGAATCGTAACTAGGGCCATTGCTATTAAAAATTTAAAAAAATATATTGGTCAAGATTTAGCTAAGATGGCTAAGAATTTTAGTGTAACTACATATAAAAACGGAAAACAAAATAAAGGCTGGAAAGGTTTAGTTTTAGAGAGATTGGCTGGACTTAAACCCAATGTATCAAAAGCGCCGAATGGTTTATCTTATGAACTAAAATCAGTAGCGTTTTATTATGTAAAAGACAAGTTGGAGCCAAAAGAAACAATGGCTATAACTATGATTAACCCACAAGAGCTTAAAGAGGATGATTTTTTTAAAAGTCATTGTTGGGCTAAATTAAAATCAATTGTTTTTTGTGCTGTAATGTGGTATGGAAAAAATTCAAAAAAAGCAGAATTATTAGAAGTTGAAAGCTTGGATTTTCTAGAGGACGATGATTTAATTAAAGAAATTAAAGCTGATTATGATTTTATTCGGAAGAAGCTAATAAAATATGGATTTAAAAGCTTAACTGGTAAGGATGGTAAATGGATTCAAGCTAGAACTAAAGGTCCAGGGCACGGATCAATTAGTAGAGCTTTTTATGCTCGTAAGGAATTAGTAAAAAAGATTTTTGAAATAGCTTCATAAGATTTATAAAAATCATTTTATGCCAAACAAAAAAATAAACAATAAACAAATCACAATTTTTGAAGGTAAAAAAATTCGCCGGCTTTGGGATGAAAAAAAAGAAAAATGGTATTTCTCGGTAGTGGATATTATTCAAGCGCTAATTCAACAAGCTGATTATCAAACCGCCAGAAAATATTGGAATAAGCTGAAAGAAAGGCTTAAAAAAGAGGAAAATGAGTCGGTGTCAAATTGTCACCAACTGAAATTTGAGGCGTTGGATGGAAAATTTTATTTAACTGATGCGGCTGATGTAGAAACATTGTTGCGTCTTATTCAATCTGTTCCAGGTCCAAAAGCTGAACCGATTAAACTTTGGCTTGCCAAAGTTGGATATGAACGAATGCAAGAAATAAGCGATCCTGAAAAAGCGCTTAATCGTAGTCGGGATTATTGGCAAAGAATGGGACGAAGTCAAACATGGATTCAGCAAAGAATGATGGGGCAGGAAATTAGAAATAAGCTAACCGATTACTGGAAAGATAATGAGGTTAAGAAAAAAGATGAATACGCTATTTTGACAAATATTATCCATCAAGAATGGAGCGATTTGTCGGTAAAAGAACATAAAAATTTAAAAAAATTAAAAACACAAAACTTACGTGATCATATGTCTGACGCGGAATTAATTTTTACGGCACTCGCAGAACTTTCTACACGTCAAATCGCGGAGACTATGGAAACAAAAGGTTTGGAAGAAAATAAAACTCCTGCTAAAAAAGGTGGCCGCATTGCTAAAAACGCGCGCAAAGAATTAGAAAGTAAAACAGGCAAAAAAATAGTAAGTGGAAAAAATTTTTTACAATCTCCAAAAAACAGCAAGAAATTAAAAAAGAAAAATTAATGAAAAAGACGATTCTCTATGAAAAATTAAAAGATAATAAAGTTCGCTGCGAAGCTTGTTATCACCACTGTCTTATTTCTGACAAGAAGACTGGAATTTGTGGTGTTCGTCAAAATATAGACGGGGATCTTTATCTTTTAGTTTATGGGAGAGCTATTAGTGTAAATATTGACCCTATAGAGAAGAAGCCTCTTTTTCATTTTTTACCAGGTCAGAAAGCTTTTTCTTTGGGAACAATGGGTTGTAATTTTGCTTGTGATTTTTGCCAAAACTGGGAAATTTCTCAAATACCTAAAAATCTAGATTTAATACATGCAGGAGAAGAATGGGAACCAAAGAAAATTGTAAAATATTGTAAAGATAATAAAATTCCAATTATTGCTTATACATATAATGAACCTAGTATTTGGGTAGAATATGCTTTAGATACAATGAAATTAGCTAAAAAAGAAGGGATTAAAAATATATGGGTTTCAAATGGTTTTATGAGTGAAAAAAGTTTAAATCTTATCGCGCCTTATCTTGACGCAATTAATATAGATTTAAAAAGTTTTTCAAATAATTTTTATCAAAAAATTTGTAAGGGACAATTAAATCCAGTTAAAGAGAATATTAAAAAAATCTGGAAAATAGGAATTTGGGAAGAAATTACCACTTTAATAATTCCTGGAGTAAATGATTCTGAAAAAGAATTAAGACAAATAGCTAAGTTTTTAGTAAAAATTTCTGAAGATATACCTTGGCATATTTCAGCTTTTTATCCGTGTTATAAAATGCTTGATATAATTCCTACACCTGAGGAAACTTTAATTTCTGCTTATGAAATTGGTAAGAAAGCAGGATTAAAATATGTTTATACTGGTAATATTCCAAATTCCAATTATGAAAGTACTTTCTGTCCAAAATGCAGTACACTTGTTGTAGAACGATGGGGCATGGAAGTGTTAGAAAATAATTTAAAAAATGGAAAGTGTCCCAAATGTAAAACAAAAATACAAGGAAAATGGAAATAAGGAATCCAATTGTAGCTGGTACATTTTATCCTGATGATTCTGAGTTATTAAAAAAAATGATTCAGGGGTTTTTGGATAATGCAACTGTTGAAAAACATAAATCACCGGTTAAAGCAATTATTGTTCCTCATGCTGGGTATGTCTATTCTGGTCCAGTAGCTGCATATGCTTTTAAATCCATAGAAGATTATTCTTATAAAAAAATTATTCTTTTAGGCCCAAGCCATCATTTTTCATTTGATAATCTTGTTTCTTGCGGTAAAGAATATTGGCAAACGCCAATAGGAAAGATAAAGGTTTTATCAAAAAATGATTTTCCAACACTTAAGAATAAAAAAGAAATTATTGAATCATCTGAAATTCATGAACCAGAACATTGTCTAGAAGTCCAATTGCCATTTTTACAAACTGTTTTGGATAATTTTGAGATTTTCCCTCTATTAGTTGGTAATATTATTGATTATAAAAAAATTAGTAATATTTTGTTATCAATCTATGATGATAAAACTCTTTTTTTAATTAGTTCTGATTTAAGTCATTATTTACCATATAATCAAGCAAAAATGATAGATAAAGTAACAGTTGATGCTATATTAGCTAATGATGTTCAGCGTTTTAATGAATATGGTAATGCTTGCGGGAAAATATCAATTGAGCTTTTATTAAACATTGTAAATATAAAACAATGGAACCCTAAGCTTTTATGTTCTATGAATTCTGGAGAAATAAGTGGAGATAAAAGTCAGGTAGTAGGGTATGCCAGTATTGCATACTATGAATAAAAAAGATAAAGAATATCTTTTAAAAATAGCTAGAAGAGCTATGCAAAGATACTTTCAAGATGAAGGAGTTTTTCAAGTTGAAAAAGATGAACTGCCACAATCTTTAAAAGAAAAAAAGGGGACTTTTGTTACCCTATGGAAAAATAATGAATTAAGAGGTTGTATTGGTAATTTAGAAAGTGAAAAACCAATTTATCAAAGTATAATTGATAATTGTTTAGCAAGTGCTTTACTTGATCCTCGTTTTACAGCTTTAAAAGGCGATGAATTAAATGATATAAAAATAGAGATTTCTATCTTATCAGAATTAAAAAAACTTCCTAATTTTATTGATTATGATTCTTTTCTTAAATATCTGAATAAATATAGGCCAGGTTTATTAATAAAAAAAGGAGCTCATCAAGCTACCTTTTTACCACAAGTTTGGGAAGATTTAAATTCTGCTGAATTATTTATTTCTCATTTATGTGAAAAAGCAGGGTTAGAAAAAGATGAATGGAAAAAAATGGATTTAGAAATTTATCAGTATAGCGCAGCAGTATTTAAAGAAGAATAAATAATATTTCTAAGATATTCAGGATCTACTCCAGGGCATTCTGTTGGTTCTTCCTTAATATCTAATTCCATATGTCCTTTTATAAGATTTTGAGTCATTTCCCGGCCAGATAAGTCTGGCTTTCGAAGATAAAATTCTTTTTTACTAATATCTAATTGATATTCCTTAATTATATATTCAACAAGATTAATTAAGGCTTTTTCCATTGGTTCGGTTAATTTATTATGCCCAGGACGAAAATCACCCATTAAAGATATTGATACTGTTC
>Ga0268282_1001476_pt1 | contig 10290 bp, 4 predicted proteins | sample saktaG_12_FD_190133 | JGI IMG/M metagenome (GOLD analysis project Ga0268282, IMG submission 190133) | Saline water microbial communities from Sakinaw Lake, British Columbia, Canada - sak_2011_5_24_120m | ecosystem: Environmental > Aquatic > Non-marine Saline and Alkaline > Saline ...
CCCATGTAGCGCAGGGCTTTAGCCCTGCCCAAACCTGAAACCCCAAGCACGAAATCCGAAATCCCAAACAATATCAAAGCTCAAAGCCCCAATGACCAAAACATAATGGTTTTGAATTTAGAGCATTCGGATTTGGAATTTGTTTAGAGTTTAGGTATTAGAATTTAGGATTTACTCAGCAATGTAGCGCAGGGCAATGTAGCGCAGGGCAATTAAAGATTAAAATGTAAAAAGCAAAATGACAGATTAAAACCCAAAATGTATCGAGGGGTCGGGCTTTAGTCAAAACAATTTTTGCATTTCTGTTTGTACTTTTGATTTTTGGTTTTTAGCATTTAACTGCCCACGCCCATCACCACCCCCGGGCAGCCTTTTAAGACTGCGCTACATGAGGCTGCGCTACATGTTACGCTTTGGCCTTCAACCTTTAATCTTTTTCAGGCGCAGGAAGATGGCGGCGAGTACACTGATAAAACCAAGGACGTTGATGAATACGCTTGCCTGCAACCAGTGCAAGGCTTGCTGTAAAGCCGGCGATGCTGATAGCGATACTGGCACTGGTACTGGCCTGGCTTCGGTGGTGAAGCTAAATACTGGACTTGGCTCACTGGGCACCGGCTCGGTAGCCGTCACCTGCCAGAAGTAACTGGTGCCATAATCCAGTTTGCCGCCATATTCGTAAGCTGTAGTTGGCACAGTTTCCTCGACCAGAATATTCTTCAGGGCTGAATCTTCGGCGAGGATGAAATTGTATTTGGTAGCCCCTTTGAAGGCTGTCCAGGAAAAGGCTGTTGGCGATACCGGAATTTCATTGGCATCGTGGCCTGGCTTTAGAGCTTGTGCCCCCGGGTAAGGGCTGATTACCGGTAAACCAGCTTTGATGATGAAGCTATACTTCTCCGACCACTGGCTGCGGATTATCTGACCGGTAGCTGCCTGCCGAACTCTTACCCGCCAGTAATAGGTGGCACCAGCTTCGGGCAGCATTCCAGGCGTGATTCTATAGGCTGGGCTGGTGATTCTATCAGGTTCATAGAAGGGGTTGTTTTGGGGCTCGGCTTCGGTGACCCGAAGGCTGAAATCTTTATCTTTGGCTACCTGAATCTCATAGTCGTCAGCCAGAGAAAGCTGCTCCCACCGGAGGTCGACCTCCTGGTTTCTGCCGCTCACCGGGTCGCAGCCGAGCGCTGCCTCCTCCTCGGGTTCAAGCAGCCTCGGCCCAGCCCTGGCCAGTGTATCGGTAAATACCCAGAGGCAGCCTTCGTTATCTGGTGGATTATAGCCGCGAGCATCTATTGCCCATAGACTGCTCCGGGAAAGGTTAATCGAGCTGGGCTCGGTGCTGAACTGAACGCTGCTGGCTAAACCTGTTGTCAGCGAGTCCCAGAAGACACCCGGCTTGGGGATACCGCTTCTGGAATACAGGGCACGGTCGACGCCGCTTTCATCCGAGCTATAAGCTCCATAAGCAGCTCCTCCGCTGCCTATGGCTATGCCGTAAAAGCTGTGATTGGGAGGTGCCAGGTCGTCCCAGCTATTGCTTTTGCCTATAGCCCACCGGTAAATGCCGCCGGCGTCGTCAGCCACATAGATAATCTGGTTTGTATCGAAATAGCTGTCGAAAGCTACATGTCGATTGCCGCTGCTCGGTGTTTCTTTAGCTATCTTTGCCCAAATCAGACCATTATCAGCCGAGTAGGCCAGTGGAGAAGACTCGGATGTGGCAGCGCCAACCAGGATATTATCACCGCGAACGGCGATAGTGTGCCCTGTAGTCAGCCCCGAGTCAACCTTCCTTGCCCATCTCCAGCCGTCGGTATAGCTGCCCCGGCGCACCCGGCCGTCTGCCTGGAGAATATAAAGCGTCTGGCTGTCCGCTGCTGCCATATCCTGTATGATGACGTTGGGCAGGCAATCATGCCAGGTCTGCCCGTGATTGGTAGAACAGCGGGCTACATCAGTGCCCTGGTTGCCCCAGAACATAGCAGCTCCGTCTCCGGTATCTGGAGCCAGCCTCAGAATGGGTGACTGCCCGTTGATGCACATTACTCGCTGCCAGGCATCGCCCAGAATCGGGCTCTGGCTGCGCCATAGACTATCGAAACCGGCATCATTAACCGATGCCAGATAAAGCGTCGATTCATCCTCAGCCGCAGCCACATCTTTGAGCCAGTCAATTTCGGTATCGATGAGCCCGATTTGATTCCAGGAATCACCGCTGTCTTCGGTTATGGAGACAGCCGATTCGTCGAGGCTTTGACCGCTCCAGGCGGCATCAGTTGGGTTTGCCCACTTTGGCGGCGTGTCCCGGTTGCCGCTGCCGGTGGCACAGAAGGCGATTGAGCCCTCGGACGACCAGGCAAGCTGGGCATTGGCATAGCCGTCTTTGCCGCCGCCGGTTGGCGGCTTGAGTGACATCTTCCAGGTGGGGCATGATGACAGCGGGTCGTGGCATATCCAGACTCTGGCTGAAGCCTCGGTCATCCTGGCGGCAACCTCGCCGGCCAGCAGCTTTCCCGTTTCCGTATCTCCAGCGTAAGCGATGGTGCTTATCCTGGCACTGCTGCCGCCGCCCGGCAGCTTCAGCCTGTTGACGATGGTATCGTCGAGGCGATAGACATCATCCAGCGCCTGGCTGGTTCCCTGAGAGGTTCCATTCGAGTCATAGGCAGCGAAAACAACTCGTCGCTCCCTGGAGGTGCCGACAAAATTGCTGGGCAAAGCGATATCGCCGCTGATGATGCTGCCCTCGCCGCTGGTATTGCCGCCAATTTGGTCTGGCGGGCACATCTCCACCGGCCAGCCGGCGTCTGTGTTCCACGTGCAAGCATTGGCAGCTATATCGCGGTAGCCAAGGCAGATGTAAGTCCTGTCTTTGGTGGCTGCCATAGCTACCAGAGTAAAATCAGCGGCGTAGTTTGGTGAGCAGTCGACAGCTATAATATCGCCTGAAGTGAAGCCTTGAGCCTTCCAGTTGCTAAAACCGGGGTATCTTAAAATATAGATTTCTCCTTTCCCCTGGTTGTTATTCGGCTGGCGGCTGCCAGCTATGATGTCATGTGACAGCTTACCGTCAAGATTGTAGCCGGGGGAGATGGCGATGTCGCCGATTTGCTCGCTGCCGACATATACCCAGGGAATGGCGCCGGTATAATCCCAGTAGTTGCCGCCATCATCGGATAGGTAGACCTCATGGCGGAGTTTAGTTGCGCTATCGAGGCAGGCTACAGCTACCAGGTCGGGGTCGTCGGGAGCCAGGGCGATGTCCGTTACCGGTAGAATCGGGCTTGGTGTGGCTTCGCTCAGGTGCTGGTTAGGTTTAGAGCTCCAGGTGATGCCGCCATTGCTGCTTTTCCACAGGCCGGGCCTGGCTACCGGGGGAGGGGTGGCGTTGGGAATATCGATGGCGTATATGGTCTTGCCATCTGGAGCTACTGCCACGGCGTTGAGTTCGCAGGGGGAGCGGAGGTCGTTCCTGTCGGCTGTACTGCCCGGGGTATCAACTATGGCCCAGCGCAGGACTGCTGTGTCCGGGGGGTTAGCCAGTGCCGGTGCCGGCGGTGGAGTCAGATTAGCTATCAGCAGGATTGCCACGACGAAACAAGTTGGGTGGGGCTTTAGCCATTCCCAGCTTGTTTTTAATTTGTTAATCATGCTGTTATTAACCTGGCCAATGCCGCTTCCAAACCCCCATGTAGCGCAGCCTTTTAAGGCTGCCGGGGGGTGGTGGTGACGGGCATGGCGCTAATTGCTACCCCACCCAGGCAGGGCTAAAGCCCTGCGCTACATGTTAGACCATAATCAAATCAATGTAGCGCAGCCTTTTAAGGCTGCCCGGGGTGGTGGTGACGGGCATGGTGCCAATTGTTATCTCAACCACCCAGGCAGGGCTAAAGCCCTGCGCTACATGTTTTTTTCCGTGCCTGTCGGCTATTCCTGGATTATCTTCGGCTCCACCCACATCAGCCAGTCTTGCTCCCCGGACTCCCCGGCCTCGACCTTCAGGACGAAGTACACCTTTTCGCCTGCCATGTCGCTCAGGTCAACCTCGTAGGGATGCAGCTCCCCATCGTAATAAACATCCATCTTTGGAAACAGCACCACGCTGCCGGCGTTATCGACATAGCCAAGGGCAACCCTGACCCCGTCGGTTGCCGCAGCTCCATCCTTGAAGCCTACCCTGGCGGTGAACTTAGCATCCCTTGGTATCTCTATCTCCCGGATGCGGGTTTCACCGTACTTGCTGTAGACTTCGCCGAACGTTCCCTGTATCCAACCGTTCTTGACCTGCTCAGGATATGTGTACAGGGTATCGGTATGCACAAAAGCCGCCCCTTTGCTGCTGCTGGAAACCATCGGCCATTTCAGCTTGCCAGCACCGCTTCTCCAGGTAGCCAGGTGGGCATTGTCCACGAAGCTGTAGCTGAAGCCTGCCCCGTAGTTCATACTGCCGCAGTTATTGTCTTCATCGCTTTCGGCGATAGCGTTGTCGGCATCAGCGCATATCTTGATATTTATGGCTATTTTGCTTACCATGCCGCTGGGTGCCGGACTCCACTTGAAGTTGGAGAAGGACTCGGTTCGTTCCTCCCCGGCAGCCAGAGGCTGTACATAATCGCTGGCCTCTTTATAATCATTGATGTATATATACGACTGGCTTCCTTCGGCGTCGACAGCGCCCTGGTTCTTTAGCTTGTAGTAAAAAATTGCCGAGAACCAGATGTCGGTGACTACCAGGTCTGGCTTGCCGGCGGCTGCTGATGTAACCGTAACTGTAACGGAGCTGGTGGCGCTCTCGCCTTCGTTTGTGGCTGTCAGCGTATAGGTGGTGGTTGTGGCTGGCAGCACTTGCTCAGCGCCGCTGGGGCTCACGCTGCCGATAGCAGGCTGTATAGTAACCGTGGTAGCGTTGGAGACATCCCAGCTTAAGGTTGCTGACTGCCCGGAGCTGATAGTCTCCGGAGTGGCGGCGAAGGAGTTGATGGCCGGCTGGGCGGCTTCGGTGGACGGGGGTGGTGGCGCCGGTCCCTCAGGTGCAGTGATGGTGATGCAGCCCGCCGCCGGACTGATTAGCACGACGAGTGATAGTATAAGCAAGGTCAAATACCATTTGTATTTTTTCATGTTGGTACTACCCCCTCTTTTTCTTGAGCCGTTGACCGGGCCAGTTGCTGTTTTGGAATTGGCAAATTATAGCATCCAGCTTTCAGGGATACAACTTAAAGCCCTGCCCAAACCTGAAACCCCAAGCACGAAATCCGAAATCCTAAACAATATCTAAATCCCAAAGCCCCAATGACCAAAACATAATGGTTTTGAATTTAGAGCATTCGGATTTGGGATTTGTTTAGAGTTTAGGTATTAGAATTTAGGATTTACTCAGCAATGTAGCGCAGGGCTTTAGCCCTGCCTGGGTGGGGTAACAATCGGTGCCACGCCCATCACCACCACCTGGCAGCCTTAAAAGGCTGCGCTACATGAGGGTTGGATTCAAAAATAATCATGTAATGCAGGGCAATGTAGCGCAGGGCTTTAGCCCTGCTGGGGTGGATGGGATAATAATCAACACCACGCCCCCCACCTGGCAGCCTTAAAAGGCTGCGCTACAAAAGGCTGCGCTACATAAGGCTGCGCTACATTGATTGGGGGAATAGAAAAGGGGGTGGCATTCGCCACCCCCTTTTTTTGCCTTTCTCAGGCAGGTGAGCTTATACCCGGCGTGTCTTGAAGATAAGAACCAGTGTGACAATCACCAGGATAGCGCCGAGAGCGATGATAATCCACACCCACATTGGAGTTGCAGGAGCTGCGGGTGGTCCTTCAGGGGCTGCCGGTGCAGCTTCGGTTTGGAAGCTGAACGTAGCGCTCCAATCGCTTGGCGCTGGCTCGACGCACATCACGCGCCAGAAGTAGTTGGTGCTGTAATCCAGCGTGCCATCGTACTCGTAGGCGGTGGTGGCTGTTTCTGCCTCAGCCAGGATATCGGTCAGTGCCGCATCCTTAGCCAGTACAAACTTGTACCCCGTGGTGTCCTTGAACGGTGACCACGAGAAGGATGCCGGTGAGACCGGGCAGCCGATGCAGCCGTTGTCCGGTGACAGCAGCTTCAGTCCGTAGTAGTCAGCCGATACCGGCAGACCAGCCTTCACGGTGAAGCTTCTCACTTCAGACCACGGGCTGCGGATAGTCTGTCCGGTAGCGCAGCCACGGACCTTCACTCTCCAGTAGTAGGTATGGCCGCATTCCAGGTTGCCGTAGGCAGCAATAGCCGAACCCGTACCAGTCAGCACTGCGCCGCCAGCCGGGAAGAAGGCAGCCGGGCTGAGGGTACTTGATGGGACAAGGTAGACCGCGGCAAAGTTCGCTAAAGTGGCTGGTGATGCGGCTGGGCAGGCAATCTCGCTGGCCCAGTCAATCACCTTTATGTTGAAGTCCGCAGTCTTGCCTATCTCGATGTCGTAGGCAACAGCCACGCAGAGCTGCTCCCACTCGAAGTTAACTTCCTGAGCTCTGCCCGAAACCACGTCGCAGCCGATAAGCATTCCGTCCTCGGTTGTCAGCGTGGGGCCAACCTTGGCCATGCAGTCGCTGAAGCCCCAGAGATATCCCATCTTGGGATAACCCAGCGCGTTAGCGAGCCACTCCGGATAGTAGGCGCGGTTATCGAGTGCCCACAGGATGGTATCGGTGTCCATCGTCAGGCAGCCGCACTTCTTGAGCGACCATGGCTCGTTGGTGAAGGCGACCTGGAAGTTCGCACTGGCAGTAGAAAGGCCTACGTCCAGGCAATCCCAGAACATACCTGGCTTGGGTAGACCCCAAAGTGGGTTCAGTGTGCGGCAGACACCGGAGTTATAATAGGTGTGTACGTCTTCTACCGTCACATCCCACGCGTCATGTGCTGAGTACAGAGCGTAGTCGCCGCCAGCACCGGTAGTGGCGAGCTGCAGGCCATACTGGCCGACCTGGTGCGGGGCGGTGACGCAGCCGTAAGCGCCGTTGGTTGCCGCCATCATGTCGCCGTCTGCCCATCCATTCGCCAGTAACCCACCACTTACGTCTCTATTGCGGTATACCGAGCCCGTGATGACGGAAGAGTCACCGTCAGCCAGGAAGAAAATGCCGTTGTCGGCATAGTCCGGGTGGAAGGCTACATGGGCATCGCCGTCGGTGGGTAGCAGGGCGAGGAGCGTAGCGAAAGTAGCTCCGCCGTCGTGTGATATAGCTCCTGGATAGGTAGCGCTACTGTCGTAGCCTACCAGCACATCGTCCTCACCATAGGTGGCAATCATGTGCCCGTTATCCGCGGAGTAGACACTAGCCTCAATACTTGACCAGGCAGTGCCGGTGTAAGGCATCTTCTGTACCAGGCCATCCGGGGAGAGGAAGAACAGCATCGTATTTGAGGCTGCGGTGAAGTCCTGGATGGGGTCTCTCGGGTTGATGTTAGCCCAGTAATCACCGAAGTCAGGCGACCAGGCAGCTATACCGCTATCGTATGTAGATGTAGCGGGGTCCTGAGCTGCCCAGAAGACAATCTCGCCGTCTTCGTCATCCGGTGCCGGTGCCAGCCTCAGCAGAGGCAGGTCGGTCTGCGTCTCGCCAATGCCACAGTTTAGTGACGTCGGCCGGCAGTACACTCTCTCGTAGTAGAAGCTGAGAGGCAGCACGCCGAGCAGAGGCGAAGTTACTGCGGAATTGATGCTGGTGCGCCACACGCTGTCAAAGCCAATGCAGTACCCAGCAGCGGCCTTCACCACATCCATATTGTTGTATGAAGCCAGGTAGATGGTGGTGCAGTCAGCCGACGGTGCAACGTCGTTGAACCTGGTTATGTAGGTGTCAATCATGCCCAGCTGGTTCCAGGTCTCGCCGTTGTTGCGGCTGATGGCGAATGCCGTCTCATCCAATGAAACCGGCTCAACGATGAATGCGCCCCACCAATCATTAGCGCCTGCAGCCCACGTTACTGAGCCGGTGCCCACATAGGCCACCTCGCCGGTAACGCTCCAGGCTACCTGGGCATTGCCATTGCCAACGCCGCAAGCACCACCCGCACCCGCGGCGCCGGTGGTCGGCTTAAGTGCCGGATACCAGCAGGGTACCGGGCAGGTCGTCGGTGAATCGGTAAACCACGTCGGTACCGTTGCCCAGCAGCCATCACCTTTTACTTCACCCGCCAGCAGCTTGCCCGAGGCGTAGGTGCCGTAGTAGGCAATGGTGGAAATGTTCTTGTTAGTGGTCATACCACAATCCATCAGCGTGTAGACGGTAGTGTCATCGACGCGGAAGATACCATCAATTCCTACAGTACCATCGGGGCCATAGGTGGAAACATAGGCGCGGCGCAGTGAGGCGCTCTGCCCGGAGAAGTCACTTGGCAGCTCCAGGTCCGCGGTGATGAGTTGATCTGCCGTCGGTGAAGTACCTGGCGTCGTACTGCATACCTCGACCGAAGCGGAGTAGACCCAGCTAGCGATGTCGTTGTCATCGAGGTCGCGCTGGGCGACATCGAACCAGGTGCCATTACCAGTAGTTGCTGTGGCGTAGACCACGGCCATCGAAGCATCGCCGACATAGGTCGGTGAGAACTTCAAGTCGACGACATCGGCAGTAGCCGTGGGTAAAACCGTCTGCAGATTCCAGCCGGTGTAGCCGGAGGACTGCAGTACCCAGATACTGAAAGCCGCGGTGCCATTGCCTTGACGCATGCCGACGGCGATATCACGCTTGCCGCCGTAGTCCGCGGAGATGTCGATGCAGCCGACGTGTTCATCTCCGGCATAGGCCAACTGATCTGTTGACAGCACCAGTCCGGTGCACTCCCAGTTGGCGCCGGCATCCTCGGTAATCCAGACCTCGACGGGTTCATTTGCCCAGGCGACGGTGCCAAGGGCGGTATAATTCCCTGAGGTGACTACCGCCCAGAAGTTGGAGTCATCCGGAGCGCAGGCGACATCGAACACGTTGTGCTCGCCGCCAGGTATTCCGGAGTACTTTCTGTCCATGTCGTTGACCAGGTGCTCGTAGGGCTGAGTTGACCATATGATGCCCTTATATTTAGCCCACATCAACGTCAGGTTGCCAGACGCAGGAACGCCGGTGCCGCTCTTCCAGTAGTAAGGGTCATTTGGAGAGCGTGATACCACGGCAAGCAGCCCCATGTCATCGGGGCAGACTTCCAGTTTGTCTATCTCCGAGTACATGAGAAGGTCATACTTGCCGACCACCGAGTTTGGCAGCTCCGGCGTGTCCCACTTGCAGATGCCAGCAGCGTAGCTGGCCTCGGCTGTAGTTGGGCTGGCCAGGTTAACCGGTACCACAAGACTGGCTACCAGCATAAAGATGGCCAGAATTCCAAAAATACTTGGATATTTCGTTTTCATTATTCCTCCTAAGTTTTATGAACCCTGAAAATTTCTTTTCACGGACCTTCAGCAAGCTCGACCAGCTTGCCTCCGGTTATCAAACCCAGAAAGGGAAGATATTCACTTTTCGATGAGAAACTTTTAAGCCGGCTCATCCCGGCTGCTCCGCAGGATTAAGGCCTTATGCCCCGGAGCCAGGGCGATTTTTACCTTGCCTGAGCAGATACACCCCTGCTCTGGCATCCTTTCATTAACATCACCTCCTTTTATTCACGCATAGCAAAACAGGGCAAAAGTGCCCCTTTGCCTTAGTACTATTGTACCACGCCTGTCAAGCCTGTCAAGCCCCCGGCCAGCCAGGCTATGGGGTAAAGGGAATAATTGCCTAAAAATTTTAGCTGTCCAGCTCATTTTTTATATAAATCATATCCGATGTAGCGCAGCCTTATGTAGCGCAGCCTTTTAAGGCTGCTGGGGTAGGGCGTGGCGCCGATTTTGTTATCCCACCCAACCCTGGCAGGGCTAAAGCCCTGCGCTACATTGCCCTGCGCTACATTGCTGCATTCCACTCTCTCCATTTTACTCCCTTAACTGCGCCGTGTAATCGGCAATAAGGTTGATTTTGCAATCAACCTTTTTACCGACAACGTAACCCAACCCACACGTAATGCAGCCTCATGTAGCGCAGCCTTTTAAGGCTGCTCGGGGGTGGTGATGGGCGTGGCACCGGTTGTTATCCCACCCAACCCTCATGTAGCGCAGCCTTTTAAGGCTGCTCGGGGGTGGTGACGGGCATGGCACCGATTGTTACCCCACCCAACCCTCATGTAGCGCAGCCTTTTAAGGCTGCTCGGGGGTGGTGACGGGTGTGGCACCGGTTGTTACCCCACCCATCCTGGCAGGGCTTTAGCCCTGCGCTACA
>Ga0268282_1001481_pt1 | contig 10272 bp, 8 predicted proteins | sample saktaG_12_FD_190133 | JGI IMG/M metagenome (GOLD analysis project Ga0268282, IMG submission 190133) | Saline water microbial communities from Sakinaw Lake, British Columbia, Canada - sak_2011_5_24_120m | ecosystem: Environmental > Aquatic > Non-marine Saline and Alkaline > Saline ...
GAGGAACTCGGCAAAGAACTTGATCTTTTTGAAAAAATCATCCTTGAAAATTTTTCTGAAATGTGCAATTCTGGCCATCTGTAGCCTCCTTTCGTTTTATGTGAATATTTGGTTACTACAGTCCACTTAAAACATAGGAGGCTTTTTTTCAAGTCTTTGTATTATAAAACGTTAACGCTTATCTTCATGCCATTCATGACTGTCCCTAATAAATCCCACTCGTGACTGTCCATATTATAATTATATGCCAGCTTCCATAGTAGTCGCGGTTTGCGCGATAATCCAGTCGGAGATGGTCTGCAAGACCATAGGAGACATCGTCTCCTCGGTCTTGACGGACTCTGATGCCGCCCCAGACGATACGGTCTGGAATCCGTGGTTCATCCCTGGGAATTCGCGGACAGTGAACCGTGTGTTGCCGCCGGCCTTCAGTGCTTGCTCAATGCCGGCCAGATTCTCTTTGGCGGGGACCAGCATGTCCTTTTCTCCGCCGAGGGCGAGAACGGGACACCGCACCTTCCTGAGAATTGCGCACGGATCATGCCACAAATCATACCGCCAGTGAGGCCTGAGCTGGCCCGCAATCTCAAGATCCAGCTCGTGGTCCGGCCAACCGAGCTTCTCTTTCTCATCCGTGGTCAGAGTGGCGTGCAGCGCGCGGATTTTCTTTTCCGCAGCTGTATTGTCAGTGTCCTCGGCCAACACAGCATAGAGCCGCTCGTACCATGAGCGTATCAGGGCGAGCGTGTTCTCGTCCGCACCGTGCTCTTTGGCTACCAAACTCTTCTGGAAAATGATGATATCCCCGTTATTTTGTCCCAATCCGGCAAGCATCACGAGGAATGCGACGTCCGGAGACCGTGAGGCCGCGATCGGGCCAACCACGCCGCCTTCGCTGTGCCCGAGCAGACCGATGCGTTTCGGATCGATTTCCTTGCGGCTTTTCAGGTATTCAACCCCGGCGAGGACATCGTCCGCCAGGTCCAGAATCGTTGTTTCGGAGTAATCTCCGACCAGCTTTTCCCCGGTTGTCTTGCCGACGCCACGCTTGTCCACCCGCAGGACGGCGATGCCATGACGGGTCAGATGATCGGCAAGCACGAGGAAAGGTTTGTGGTAGCTTATTGTTTCATCACGGTCCAGGGCTCCCGATCCCGTTATGAGCAGAACAGCAGGGAATGGGCCTTTCTCCTTCGGCAGGGTCAGCGATCCCGCGATACGGACATTGGCTTGTTGATTCTCGTAAGCTACCTCCTCTTCGATATACGGGTAGGGTTTTTTCGGAGTCTGAGGGCGGTTAAGCTCGGGGAGCTTGTCCACGCGATTCATCACGAGGGGCATCGTGGTACCATGCTGAAGCCAGTTTCCCTCGATCGTGTTGCCGTCAGCCGTAAACTTTCCTTCGTATGCACTGCGAATGGCGTCTATTTCGAGACGCAGGCTGTCGCCATTCAACTTAACAGCACTCATCGGAATACTCACGGCCGACTGGTCGATGCTGCGCATAGATGCAGTGTAATCACCCTCTTTTACTTCTGATATCTCGAACGCGATACGCAGTTTAGTGCTGCCAAAGGTAATGGTTCCCAGCCATTTTCCAGCGACGTTTTGGGGCGCCGCTGTAGAATCGGAAATTCCCCAGCCGATGCCAATCACGGATACCGTCCAGACAATCGCTGCTATCATAAATGTATTTAATTTTCTCATTTTACCAGTCCTTTCTGAAAAGTATTGTGGGTTATTAAAAGTTATAGTCTCATGATTTATCTCTTATAAAGGAGCTTTCACGCTGTTCAGGAATAAAGTTTCCGACCGAATCCATATTATGTTTTCTTTCGTCCATTGCCGGACCTTTAATCATCTTTCATAATATTAGTCGGGGCTGAGAACATGAGGTTTCAAAAAATTCATTTTCACTTTTTGGGAATTTAAAGGTGTCGGCCTGCCCCATAGGCGGTACATTTTTCGATAAGTTGTGCTTGCTCATGCTGCGGGATAAAATGCTCTTTCGTGTTGATTTGAAAGAAAACCCGCCGAGTGAATCGGCGGGCTAAATATTTTTTAGAGATCGGCTGGAATTAAGATGGTATGGCAGTTGGCGTCAAATACGCCGGTAAAAGCATTGCTGGAGCATGGATCAGTTTAATTGGGAGAAAATATTTCAGATTATTGCATTTAGCTGTTAGGCATGGTATACTAATAGGGTAAAGTATAATTGTATAGCTGAACGGGCTTAAAGAGCGAATATCCGCTTTTTTTACAAAAGGAGGATAGCATGACAGCGCGCAAATCAAGCGGATTCACATTGATAGAGCTTTTGGTGGTGATCGCTATTATCGCTATCCTGATGGCGATTTTGATGCCGGCATTGAATCGCGTCAGGGAGCAGGGCAAGCGTGCGGTTTGCCTCGGCAATCTCAAGCAGTTGGCCTTAGCATGGATTATGTACGCCGACGAGAACGATGACAAGATCGTCAGCGGTAACGGCGGTTTTGAACGACTCTACAACGGAAAAACCGAAATTCCCTGGGTAGGCCAGTGCTGGGCGTCCGATTACCAGTCCGGCGGACAGATGCCGGAGATCGAGCAAATAAAACAGATCAAAAGCCCCTACGGAGCTCTCTGGCCGTATGCAAAGGACGTAAAACTCTATAGTTGCCCCACCGGCGCCAGGGGAGAGATGCTGACATATGCTGCAATGGATTCCATGAACGGCTGTGGCGACGGAACCAAAGAAAAGGGATTTTGGATTAAAAAAAGAATGGAGATTCGTGGCCCGGACAGAAGAGCCGTCTTCATTGACGAGGGCTGGGTGACGCCGGACAGTTTCGCTGTTAATTACACAATAGAGCAATGGTGGGACGACCCTCCCGTACGGCACGGCGACGGCACGAGCATCGCTTTCGCTGACGGACACAGCGGCCACAAAAAATGGAAAGGTATCGACACAATACACCGCGGCAGAAGTCTCGAACGAGGCCATCTCGGCGCAGGCTGGGTCCCAGACAGTTACGACGGCTATCAGGATTTGTACTGGATGCAGAAAGCAACATGGGGAAAATTAGGTTATTCTCCAAGCCATCCGTAGGCCTGTTTTTTGTGCCGAGCGATTTTTATTCGGCTAAGCCCGGCTATTCCGAAGATTGTTGCATTCGGCTGCCGAGTATGGTATATTGAAAGAGTAAAACTTAACGATATCGCCGGGCAAGACGTAACGGGAAATTCCCGTTTTATTTGCAGTAGGAGGATAAAACGTTATGCACAAATCACGAGGATTCACATTAATCGAACTGTTGGTAGTCATCGCTATTATTGCAATTCTCATGGCGATCCTGATGCCGGCATTGAATCGCGTCAGAGAACAGGGTAAGCGCATGGTCTGCCTTGGCAATCTCAAGCAAATGGGACTTGCATGGATTATGTATGCCGATGAAAACGACGGGAAGCTCGTTAACGGCGCCATAGGCTTCAGTGATAGCCAGCAGGCATGGGGCGACCACAGAAATGAGCTGGCGTGGATCGACGCGTTTAGTCTCGATGATTTGGACATTCAGATACAAGGGATCAAAGACGGCGCCTTGTGGCCTTATCTCAAGGATCTCGATATTTACAAATGTCCGACTGGGAAGCGCCTCCCGAATGGCCTGCCACAGGCTCTAACATACTCAATCATGTTCTCCATGAACGCTGTTAACCACCCCTGGACTCAGGGAGTAAAAGGCGCGCACGTAAAGAATTTGAGTGAAATCACCAATCCGTCGCCTGCCCTCAGACTCGTGTTTATCGATGAAGGCTATATGACCACGGATGCCTATGCAGTCTATTATCGGGAAGAGCATTGGTTCGACAGCCCCCCGGTTCGGCACGGGGACGGAACGACCATCTCATTTGCAGATGGACATGGCGACCACTGGAAGTGGAAGGGTACCGATACGATACAGCATGCCAGAGATGAGGAAAACACGGGGCCTCAGGTCGGCTGGGCTCCTTCGTCACCCGAAGGCTACCAGGACCTGTACAAAATGCAAAAGGGCTGCTGGGGTAGATTAGGCTATACACCGACGCATTAAAAGCTCGTAGTGTGTAGTGCTTATTGTGTATTGCGTTGAACCATGCCCATCTTCCAACGCCACATCAGGGCAGGTGTGAGCTTTGTGCGTATCCGAAAAATTCTCGTCAACAGCAAAAAGATAGACCTGACCAATCCTGTTCGGCCCCCATTATCCTTAAAAAATACGCAGGAAACGGCAGAGCCGGTAGATTACAATTGATTTAGAACACCCTGTAGGCAATGTATACAAACGCAATCACAGAAAAAGCGATAGTGTTAAGACGGAAGTAATTCACTCGTTCCATTATTCTTCACCCCCTTTTGAATATAATGATGTACGTATTATATATTTTCCAGCAATTAAAGTCAAGTAAATTCTCCGCTAAATGGATTTAAAGAGGCACAAATCCCGTTTTTCGCTGTGTAAATTGAGGTTTGCGAATTAGCCGGAGCGTTTCTTTGCGGCTTTTTCTACTGCCCATTGTCCCTGATAAAATCTCACGGGCACGGCAGCTATTTGCTCCTCAACTCTCGCCGCAGGGCCTCAAGCTGCTCTACGGCTTCCTGCGGCAGGGGTTTGGCTCCTCCCCAGATCCTGGCCACCGTGAGCGCCCGAGCGTGCATTTCCAGGGATTCCATACAGAAATGGGCCTGCTTCAGCGTCGAGCCCAGAGTAAGAGCGCCGTGATTGCCCAACAGATATGCGTCGTGCTTTTGGACACACTCAGCGAGACGTCCAGCCAATTCGGCCGGCGTCGCGTAGTCGATCCACGCCACTTCGCCGATATAGACGAAGGCCTCCGGGTGGCTTGGCGGACCGAAACGCCCTCCGGCCAGGGCGAGACCTGTCGTGAACGGGGGATGTCCGTGGATGATGCCGTGCACGTCCGGCCGCTTACGATAGATGAACGTGTGCGTCGGCGTTTCGCACGACGGCTCCAGATCGCCAGCCAACTTATTGCCGTCCAGGTCCACCTTCACGAACCATTCCGGCGTCGCATCCGCCAGGGCGCAGCCGGTCGGAGAGATCAACACCTCGCCAGACTCCAGACGCACGCTAACGTTGCCGCCGTTGGCCGGAACAATGTCCTTGTCATAAAGCCGCTGGCAGATGACCACCATTTCCCGGCGAACAACCTTTTCGTCAACAATCACAAGCAGCCTCCTTCACGGCCCGATTCCCCGGATTCATATACTAAACTACACCATCATTCTCTATGCCTATGGCTCTTGCCATAAGGCCAACATGGCACGGCCATAATATCAAATCACAGTTCATTTGTCATGCACTACCTGGGAAATCCGGGTTTGAGTATTAGCCACAGAGCACACCGAGAACTCAGAGAAAGAGTTAATTATCATTTTCTTGAACCGTGAATTTCGCGGATAAATACGTTTTTTTATTCACCACGAAGGGCACTGAGAATCACGAAGAAAAATAATATAAAATAATAATATCTTTTTAAGACCTTCGTGCACCTTCGCGATCTTCATGGTAGAAAAAAATAAAAAAAATTGCCTTGTTACTTTCTTTCGTGTATCGTTTTTTCAAAGGCGTAATACAACGCTGAACGCAAAGCTTACTCGAATCGCCTTGTAGTCATACCGCACCTTTTCAGCCGTACTAGGGGTTTGCGCATTCAACTCCACTCAGAGTTTGCCCTAAGCTTGTCGAATATGGCAAGTCCTGAGAAATTCGTATTTAGATACGTATTTGTGTTTTTGAATTGGTTATTTTTGGAATTTCTTATGCTCTTATGCCTTATATTTCTTTGATGGAAGACTTTCGAGAGTGAGATTTTTAATAATACAGTGTTAATTAGATTGTAATAGGTGGCTGTTTCTTAGTATTCTTTTTAGGGGATTCTTGAATGTATACAATTACTATAACCTTATTACTTATCATTGGACTTGTAATTTGGATCTGGCGATCTGATCATCAAAAAGGCAAAGACACTTTCATACAAGCTTTGCTTTCAGTTCTATCAGTGTTTTTAGGTATTTTTCTTGCTCTATTTGTAAACTCTCATCATGAACGGTGCCAAACGATTAAAAACCTTGTCCAAGTTATTACTGTTGCCAAATCTGAAACTGTAGCAAATCTTGATTTTATTGAAGATAATACTAATGAAATGGATGAACAACGTTTGATTCTTGAATCACCCACTAATGCATTGGAGGTCCTTCTTGATATGCCAACCTTTCTTGAAGAAGGATCGAAAGAAATCGTTTCTGAATTATTGAGATTTAATACACTGCTAAAATGGCAAATAACATATATAGAAGATGGTTTAACGATTATGGGTAGTTCGTCACAAAGCAAAATTGCAACTCCACGTAGACACCTTGTTGTTAAAAACATGAAGCGTGTTGTCTCATTATTAAATGATCAATTGAGTCTCATGAAATGATTTACACTTATATTCCTAAGCGAGTTAACATACAGAATTTATATAGGGTCGAACAGGATTGGGGCCGTCCCCATTATTACCCATGATTACCCTCGACAGTTCTAATGGGGCCCGGCTGTTGATCCATCCGTGAATTTGACTGCGAGGATGCTGACCTTGGTTAATTAAGTCGTTACGGCACAATACTATCAAACTGACTCTTGGCGTCTCGTGCAGCATCGCGTGCTATTTCTGGAAGGGCCGGGTGAATGAAAATCATGTCCAACAGATCGTCGAGCGTACCTTCCGTCTTCATCATTGCGATGAAAAGGTGGACCATATCAGAGGCTTCATCACCGATGATATGCGCACCCAGAATCCTGCGTGTGGGACGCTCCACCAATACCTTTACGAATCCGTACTCGTATCCTCTCGCAAGTCCAGCGTTGCTATCTGCATAAGATGCCTTTCCCACAACATAGTCCTTGTGTTGTTCAACGGCCTGCTGTTCTGTCATACCAACCCCAGCGATTTCCGGTACACTGAACACGGCATGCGGCACAGGTCCATATTCAATCGGTTTGTCTGCCCCACCCTGAAGGACCGTTCGTACGAGATAGTCTGCTTCATAGTTCACCGTGTGGCGATAGAGATAGTTACCTACACAATCACCCAATGCGTAAATGTCATCGACATCTGTTCGCAGGTAATTGTCAACTCGGATAAAGCCATTCTCATTGGTCTCTATACCTGTATTTTGTAGTCCGAGATTATCAGTGCAGGGTACAACACCGGTTGCCACCAGCAGGGCATCACCTGTGAAGACTCTCTGCCGGTCCGATGTGTCTTTGCATGTGACAGAGAATGAATCGGCATTATAATCAATCCTTATAGGAACGAAACCTGTGTGCACCGAGTGGATTCTGCCGAACACTTGAGAGAATGTTTCAGCAACTTCCCTATCCTCTTGTCGCAGGAAATCGCTCCGCACGATAAACTCGACATTTGTCCCGGCTGCAGCAAAGGCGCCGCCGAGTTCTACGGCAATGTACCCAGCTCCAATCACGAGCAGGCTATCAGGCAAATCTGTATGCCTCAAAGCTTCGCGGCTCGTCATGAATGGAGTGCCCGCAAATCCTGGAACATCGGGTATCTGGGGGCGTGACCCCGTGACGATGAACACCTTATCTGCCGCAAGTTCATCCTCTCCTGCTTGAATAATCCGGTCGGAAATGAATTCAGCATGAACAGGATAGAAATCCAGATTCGGGGTGTGCTCGATCTTTGACCGCTGGTCTGCCGACATGCTATCTACGGTCTCATTTATACGTTTTATAAGAGCCGCAAACTCGACTCTTATGCTCGAATCTGATGTTACGTTAATTCGATGTGCCTCCCGGACCAATCCAGGCAGTTCAGTTGGATAGATCAACATTTTGGAAGGTATGCACCCACGGTTCAGACAGGTCCCCCCGATTGTTTCTTGTTCGATAAATGCTGTCTTGAGTCCCACGGCTGCAGCAGTCAATGCGATCCTCTTTCCTCCGCCGCTGCCGATAACAATAATATCGTAGTGTTTCATGCAGTTAACCGCCTAAAGCAACAATTCGTCTTGTTCAATCACTTCGAGGAGAGCCATGCTCAGAGACTATGTCTGCTCCAATTCTTCAAGAGGATACCAAATTACACATTCTCTGACCACCTCGTTCACAATATTTGACTACAAACCAGTCAACCATGGCTATCAGGTGTGCTGCCATATATGCCATGGGCGCAAAGGCTGAAGAGGGTATTTTTGAGCAGTATCTTTTGCTCCTCGCCATCCACATGCTTCGATATATGGCAGGAGACGCTAATGAGGTGCGAAAACTTGAACATGCCGAGTCTCGGAGAGTAGCCCTAAGAGGTGTTTTATGGCCGTAGAATGGAGGATCTGCCCTCGATGGGTATTCGTAAGGTCATATTTATTAAGATCGTGCTTTATAGCTACTTCTATGGTGTACTGAAGCTGCTTCAAATTGTAGAAATTTAGATGGAATTATGTTATAATGGCACATGAAGCATAAAGGAGTGCTTTAGAAAAAGTGCGAAAGCGCGCAGAGACATCGTTTATGGAGTTACAACTGAAAACCATAAGATTGGATAGAAAGAGAAAAATCCTATGAGCATTGATAATAGTACGACACTTACGCGGCGTCGGTTTCTGGCACGGGGGTTAATGACGGCAAGTGCGGTGGCGCTGCCGTATTATGTTCCGGCCTCGGCGCTTGGGCGTGGCGGAACTGTTTCGCCCAGCGAACGCATCGTGATGGGCGGAATAGGTATGGGCGGTCGCGGTTCTTCAGATTTGGGTTGGATGTTGAACGAGCCGGATGTGCAGTGGGTCGCCGTCTGTGATGTCCTGAAAAGCCGGCGTCAAGCGGCCAAGAACATGGTGGACAGTAAATATGGCAATAAGGATTGTGCCGTGTATGGTGATATGCGACAGTTCCTGGCCGAGCGGACGGATGTGGATGCCGTGTTGATTGCCACCGGCGACCGTTGGCACGCGCTGGCTTCGATCATGGCCATGCGGGCCGGCAAGGATGTCTATTGTGAGAAGCCGGCCTGCCTCACGATGGCGCAGGGGCAGATGGTCGTGGATACCGCGCGTCGGTATGGTCGGATCTATCAAACCGGCGCCCAGCGGCTCAGCGAGGGGAATCACGTGTTTGCCATAGAAATGGCTCGATCCGGCCGGTTGGGCCAGATTCATACTGCTTACGCCGACATTCGTTGGCGCGATGGGTTGCGCCACGACTGGTTGCCCGCGGAACCGGAACCACCCAGGGATGAAGTGGACTGGGATATCTGGCTCGGTGCATGTCCCTGGCGCCCTTACAACGGCGGTTATGTGAATGGACAAGGGTGGTATCACTTTTATGATTTTGCGACCGATGTCGCGATGTGGGGTGCGCACTCGGTGACCCAGGCCCTGGCCGGACTCGATATGTCGGACGTTATCTCAATCGAGTTCGAGTATGCCGGGCCGGATAAGACGATGGTGACACGCTTGTCCAACGGGTTGAAGCTGGTTCTGTTCCGAGTCAGCGGCTCAGTATGGGAACCGTGCGAGTACTGGCATGGCGCTTGTGGTGAGCGGTTCGATGGTCCCGAAGGATGGGTCGCGGCCGCCGATGGTTATGGGAGCCCCGATGTCTCATCGCCGTCGCTGTTGCGCGAATACAAGAAAGTGCTGGCCGAATACACGGACCGGACACAACGGCCGATGAACCACGTGCGGGATTTCTTCGACTGTATCAGGTCACGCCAACTCACGGTGGCGCACCCGGAAGTCATGTATCGGTCCATGAACATCTGCCTGGCTGCAGACATTTGCGAGCAATTGAAGCGGAGCCTGAAGTTCGATCTGCGCAAGGCTGAGTTTGTCGGTGATCCCGAAGCTAACCGGATGCGGTCCCGCGCTATGCGTGCCCCCTACATGATATAATTCAACTGAAATTGAGATGAGATTACGGTATTGCTGGGACCTGGAGCTTGGAGGAGTGTTTCAGCGAAGTGTATATGGGAAATCCCGGATTAAGGCTATAAAGAGCGTATCAATCCGGATGGCTTGAACATTAGTGGGTAATGAAAGGAATTATGTACAGATATATGAGAAACTTATTTTTCTGCCTTGTGATAACTGCATATCTGATCGGCTCTGTGAGTGCAGCGGAAGCTTCGCTTGTAATCAATGAGTTCATGGCTTCAAACAGCGGTTATGTTCAAGATCCGCAGGGTCAGTACGATGACTGGATCGAAATACATAACTTTGGTTCCAATCCCATC
>Ga0268282_1001489_pt1 | contig 10248 bp, 8 predicted proteins | sample saktaG_12_FD_190133 | JGI IMG/M metagenome (GOLD analysis project Ga0268282, IMG submission 190133) | Saline water microbial communities from Sakinaw Lake, British Columbia, Canada - sak_2011_5_24_120m | ecosystem: Environmental > Aquatic > Non-marine Saline and Alkaline > Saline ...
ATCTTTCTGGTTATTTTCCTCTTCCCAGAGCCTGTTCTCAACCTCCTCTTTGGTGCCAGTTATATTCCAGCAGCTAACGCCCTGAGGATTCTATCTTTTGGTCTCATTATTAGCAATCTGCTGGGACCCAACGCTGCTACACTGACAGCCACAGGCCATCCTCGATTTCTGATGTGGGCTACACTCACCGCAGCTATTTTGAATATAGTTCTCAATATCTTACTCATTCCACCACTGGGCATAGTTGGCGCTGCCATTGCTTCAGCAATATCTCTTATCCTGGCAAATATCATTCGCACAGCAAAGCTTTACTTATTATACCGAGCCCAACCATTGAGCAAAAAACTGCTCAAGCCCATCATTATTTGTGTGCCACTGGCTTTTCTTATACAGGCTATCGCACAGCATTTTCTCCCCATCAGCTGGTGGATGCTGGTTATTCTATTTACTCTCTATTACGGAATATATGCCCTGGCCACACTGTTTACTAAAAGCTTTGATCAGGAAGATATAGCCGTGCTTTTAGCAATGGAAAAAAGGAGCGGTATAAACATGGCTCCTCTTAGGAAAACACTCAGGAGATTTCTGTAACTACAACTTTTTTATCCTACTCAGTTTCGCCCTTATCCTTTGCTTTTCGTAATCAGTTTTTCCTTTTGTCTTAAGATGTTTAAATTGGGCTATCTTTCTTTTCGCTTCCAACTCAAATATATTTGCTTCCTCATTCCCCACACCATGCAAATTATTTGTTTCTCCAGGGTCATTTTCTAAATCATATAGCTCCTCTCTTAGCATATGTCCTTCATCAAGGCTTTCTGTGAGGATATATTTCCAGTCCGGGGTACGATAGGCTATATTTCTCTGTCGCAACCCAAACAAGCACACATAAGTACTTATAGTTCCTGTTCCTGCATTATTTTGGCCTTCTAGCGTTGGCAGCAAGCTCTCTCCTTGAAAACTTCGGGGATTTTCAATTCCTACAAGGTCAGTAATTGTTGGCGCCAAATCAATGAGACTGACCTGATTTTTAATCACCACGCCGCCTTCTATACCGGGTCCTGCCATTATCAATGGGACATGGAGTAACTCATCATATACAGTATTATGCCCAAACCTTCCATGCTCTCCAAATTCATCGCCATGGTCAGCGGTGACAATCACCATAGTATTTTCCAGTCTATGCAGCAACCAGCCTATAATCTCATCGGTGTAACTTATCTCACCATCGTAGAGATTAATCAATATTTCAAGCTCGCTCTGCGACACTTCACCAGGTTTATTCAGCATCTTTTGCCATAGGAATTTCATCTCGCGGCGGCTTATTAGTTGGGTACAGAATTGATTTAGATATTTGGGTTCAGGCGCATATGGATTATGAACATCCATATAATGAAGCCAGAGGAAATATCTATCCCTGTGATTTTCAAGACATAATATTGCCTTATTAGTTATTTCTTTTGCATTGATAATGGGTCGAGTCAACCTATCAGGCAAAATAGATCTATATTTTCTATATATCCTGGATGTTAGGCTCCCTTTGCCAAGTGCCATGTTCATTAATCTATTGGACTCTGCCATTCTGCTTATCCAAGTTTTAAATCCTCTAGTGCCAAGCCGGCGATAATTCTCATCGAATACGTCAAAACCATGGGCATACCCATATAATTGTGATAGATATGGATTTGAATGAAAAGCTGCCGTGCGGTAGCCAACTTCTCTTAATAGCATTGCCAGAGAGGTATTCCACTCCAGTAATGCTTTGCTATCTGTCCTGTTCATTGGAGGTAGCGTTGATGCTAAGATAGATGGGAAAGCCTGTGGCGTTTGTCCTCCATTTGATATCGCCTGTAGGAATTTCACCCCTCTGGCAGCAAGAGCATCTATGTTAGGACTGGTATTCCTATGATAACCATAGCACCCAAGATGGTCATAGCGCAGGCTATCAATTGTTATCAGGATAATATTTGGTGAATTTCTTCTTACCTGCTTCTTCATATCTTACCTGAGCCTTTCAATCTGCCTATTTTTTCTTTCACTTTTCGCTTTTCTCCTGTTGCTTTGTAAGTAATTTCCTTTCTTGCTGGCTCAGAATCTGGCTTGAACATCTCAGTGAGCACTCTGCCATCTATATCATCAGGAATTGGTAGTCCAAACATATGTAAGATCGTAGGTGTTATATCATATATCTTCAGATTAGCCAGTTTATCCCCATCCTGTTTAATATCTGGACCACATGCGAAAAAGATACCTTCTTTTCTATGCCATCCCGATAAAGTCTGTGGAGCAGCTAATCCAATCCACTCTGCTTCCCCATTTATCCTGGCATAATGGGTGTAAGGTGGCATCAGGATTGTTATATCTGGTGCCGAATCAGTATAATCTCCATGATATATCTGTTCCTTTTTGAAAAGCTCGGGGGATAGCGGCTCGCCTGTCCGCGGGTCAGCCAATTTTGCCAGCCTCCCAATAATACTATCTCTCACGTTGTCATAATCCTTGGCTTCAACGATGCCCTCAGGCTCTCTATTCTTCAAGTTTATATATACCCCCGTGCCAACAACGCCGTAAGCCTTTGTTTGCGGCCAGTCTATACTTTTATACAGTTCAGCCATATCAGATTTCTCTGCAGTTCGGGAAGATAATTTCTTAAGAAGCCATCCCGGCAATATATTGATGACAAACCGTATCAAGCTCTGGCTAAGGTGGTCTAGTAAGAATCTTCCCAGTCTATATAAACATCTGTTCACCCAGTATTGTTGAGGCTTGCCTTTAAATTTCAAGAATCCGTTATTCTCCAGCCATTTATTTATCAGGAAGCCACCATATCGGCCACCAAAGCCGTGGTCAGAGGTTAACAATATATTCGTTCCATCCGGCAACTCAGTAACCAGTTCGCCGATTGCCCTGTCTATTTTTTGATAGAATTTCTTAACTACATTCTGGTACTTATTAGGCATATGGTGAGGGTGATTCTCATCCATGTGCCGCCAGAAGAAATGCTGGACCTGGTCAAGAACCGTGAATACACAAACAAACAAATCCCAGGAAAAGTTACCCATAAGATACTTCGCTGCCCTTAGACGCATATCGAGCATTACCTCCATTCGCCTAATGTATGTATCTTCTTTACCTGGAGGAGGGTAGGCTACTGTGTTAAATGTTTTATATCCACCCACCACATCATCCAGCTCTTGTTTCAGGCCCGGCGGGTAGGTAGCGGCCAACCTAAGATTTATTGGCATGCCCACGGCGCCGGCAACCATAAACGTATTTATCCTGTGTGGTGGGAAGGTCACAGGGATATTGAGTAGGCCCACTTCCTTGCCATAATCATTTAGTATTTTCCACAACGATGAGGAGTGATAATCTGCTGAGCTGTGAATTCTAAAATAATTACCTTGGCGTGGTGAAAAATCGCTAAAATAATACATACCCAATTTGCCCGGGTTTTTGCCGGTGAACATACACGGCCAGGCTGGACATGTCACTGGCGGTATAGTAGATTCCAGTTCGCCATATACACCATTTTTCATAAATCTCTTAAAGTTAGGCAGCTCATCCTGCCACTGTTCTATTAGTTTCAGCGAGCCACCGTCTATGCCAAAGATAACAACTTTATTCATAAGTCCTTCTCTTATCACAAGCCAGCTTAGCTACCCTTATATCCACATTGTGGCTTTAGGAGCTCTGTATAGCAAGGCTTACAGCTTACGAGCTATATTATATATGACGCGAATGTATATTGGGGAAGAACAAACATTACTGTGAGGTTGTTTGTTAGCCTCTGAAACCAGCTTACCGGCCACGGTTCGATAGTATAATATTTCTCTCGGCCTATATAATACTTAATTGCCACAAAAATGCCCTTGTTGACCATGGCATGGCGATTTGAACAAGCCCCAATCAACCATCTCGCTCTCATCTATTAACTGTCCATGATTAAATTCATAACATCAGAATGCCATTTTGCCTAAGGTCTTCCAACTGTTATCAGGATAATATTTGGTGAATTTCTTCTTACCTGCTTCTTCATATCTTACCTGAGCCTTTCAATCTGCCTATTTTTTCTTTCACCTTTCGCTTTTCTCCTGTTGCTTTGTAAGTAACTCCCCTTCTTGCTGGGTCAGAATCTGGCTTGAATATCTCAGCAAGCACCCTACCGTCTATATCATCAGGAATTGGTAACCCAAACATGTGTAAGATCGTAGGAGTTATATCCAAAATATCTAGTTTATATTTGAGAAGTCCCGCATGTTTAATGCTTGGCCCATTAGCAATAAATAAGCCATCTCTTTTGTGCCCACAACGCCCAAAAGGTGAAAAAACTTGTCTCATAGCAATGTCTGAAATAGCATAATCTGTATTTCTAGTCGCAAATATGATATCTAGAGCCTGGTTAGTTAATGTCCCACTATAATATTCTTCCCTGGGTAGTACCTTATCAAAGACCAGTTCCCCCTCTGGATCTCTCAATCTTTGTAGTTTCTCTATGATATTCTGCCTCAAAGCCTGATATTCCTCACCTTTCTCTACAATGCCTTCTGGTTCTCTATCTTTCACATTGATTCTTATTCCCCAACATGAAGCTGAAGGACAATATGCCTTAGTTTTACCCCAGTCTATTTGCTTCTTAGGTAGCTGCTCCAACCATTGTCTTGGGATTAACCCTCTCAAAAAACCTAACTTTAATTTAATGGCTATTTGAAATATCTCTTCGGAAGTTACTCCTATCCTGCTCAGGCAACTCGCTATCCGGCTTAAGGTAGTAGCATATCTCTTCGCTCTAGCATGATCAGAAGATATTTCTTTTCTCTCCCCTCTCTTGACTCTCAGTAAGCCTTCCTTCTTAAGCCAGGAGTTCAAACAGAACCGCCACTTTATTTTCCCTATTCCATGATCCGAGACTATAAGCACATCGACTCCCGAACCAAGTTCTGCTACCAATTCCCCAACACATTTATCGACATAGCGATATAGCCGCAGGGAATGTTCACTTTTCCCAAACTGATGAAAAACTGAGTCTGTCTCCTGAAACTGCACAAATAGAAAATCCCAGTCATATTTTTGAGCCAGATAAAGCGTAGCTTTTTTTCTTGTTTCAGCAACAGCAATATAACCTTGAACTTTCTTTTCCGGCGATACCAATTTGCCCTCATAATTAGAGTATATTTGATAATTTATTTGAGCCTCTGCAAGTTCCTGCAAAATATTAGCAGGAAAGCAAGTAGGGATATCTGGCGCCATAAAGCCAGGAATCACAATTCCACGCATCTTCCTGGCTGGGTGAGTTAGCGGTACATTTATTACGATAGAGGTCTTGCCACATTCAGCAAGATACTCCCAAATGGATTTGGCTCTTATGTCGTGGGCAGAGACAATATCTCGGACATAGCTATGGTTCCTATATTTGAAAAAACTAAAGATACCATGTTTGCCTGGATTCTTGCCTGTGAACATAGATGTTCATGCCGGGGCTGTAAAAGAAGGGATAATGCTCCGAAGCTCTGAATATAGACCATCAGCCAGCAATTGTCCCAAACAGGGTAGTTCGCCTTGCTTCACCCATGGCATAATATTGTCCAGACATCCAGCATCCAGGCCTATCACTATTGTTTTTCGCATAACATGGACTCCTAATATTAGATTCTGCCTATCTTCTTCAAAGCTGCTATCTTTTTGTTGATTAGGTGTTTTTCAGCTACCCTAGAAAATACTACCTGTCTTCTTGCAAGTTGGCTATCCTTATCGAAAATTTCGGTTAATACCCTGCCATCTATATCATCAGGAATTGGTAGTCCAAACATGTGTAAAATCGTAGGCGTTATATCATATATCTTCAGATTAGCTAGTTTATCCCCAGTATTCTTAATGTCAGGGCCGTAAGCCATAAACAAACCCTGCCGAGCATGCCCACCAGATAGAGCGGGAATACTCCATTCTGAATCTGCCTTAAAAGATGACGGGTGATACTTGTGGGGCACAATCAAAATATCCGGAGCCAGGTCAACATACCTTCCGTGATATACTTCTTCCCTTTTGAAAATCTGGAAGCCAACAGGCGCCCCTGTTTGCGGATCAGTTACTTTCTTCAGCCCTGCAATAATATCATCCCTGATCCTCTCATATTCCTCCCCTGGTTCAACTATGCCATTGGGCTCCCTCCCTTTAAGATTGATAAATATTGAGCTTACTACACCCATCGCATAAGCTTTGCTCTGGGGCCAATCAACACTTTCGTAGGTTTGTGTCATCTTTTCTTTCTGTTCCTGACGAACACTCAATCTCATAGCGAGCCATTCGGGAATTAGCCTAGATATAAGACGAACTGATTTGGGATTCAAATGGCTCATCAGAAAATCTCTAACTTTACGCAGGACGGAATTTGTTCTGCCCTGATGGACTCTATCCTTAAATTTTAGAAATCCGTTGTTCTCCAGCCACTTATTTACTATAAAATATCCCGGCATAGGGCCAAATCCATGGTCTGAAACTATTACTAGATTTGTATCTTGCGGCAATTCAGCCACCAATGTCCCAATAGCATTATCTATTTTCTTATAGAAAGCCTTTATCACATTTTTATATTTGTTATTGCTATCATGCCTTGGATGGCTGGCATCCATGTGATGCCAGAAATAATGCTGGATACTATCCGAGGCAAAGAAGATACACACAAATAAATCCCAGGAGAAATTCCGCATAAGATAGCTGGCAGCCTTTACTCTTTTAGTCAGTACTCTATCAAAAGCTTGAGCAATTTCCTCTTCCTTGCCCCTAATGGTTAAAAGTACTGGAGGGATGATTTCGTAGCCACCAACAACCTTATCCAGAGTTTGACTTAACTCAGGGGGGTAGGTATAGCCAGCCTCGCTTGCTGGTGGAGAACCAACTCCACAGACCATACAACTATTTATCTTATGTGGTGGGAAGGTCATAGCCACATTAAGGAGAGCAACATCTTTACCATAATCATTCAAACTCTTCCATAGAGAAGATGAATGATAATCCGATGAGCTATACATCCTGGAGCCATAACGGTCGCCAAATTGAAGGCCGCTAAAGCCGTACATGCCTATTTCTCCGGGATTTTTGCCGGTAAACATACATGGCCAGGCAGGACAGGTCAGCGGTGGAATCGTAGATTCCAGTTCCCCATAGACCCCGTTCTCCATAATCTGCTGGAAGCTAGGCAATTCATCTTTCCATTGCTCTATCAGTTCCAAAGAACCCCCGTCTATACCAAAAATCACAACTTTGCTCATGAAATTCTAATTCTCTACTTATTTACATCATACAGCTATAATGATGTGTCTTTCCAACTCCGGGATAAAAAACTGTCATCATTTTCGGCGTGCTTTGCCCCACCAGAGAATCAGTGGCAAACCAGATTTCCGGAGCGAAGCCAAGCTGTTTGAGAAGTCTTTTCAATGCCATAGGAGTCAACAAGTTTACATGCAAATGCTGGTAATCATCACTTTTAGTTGCCAAGCGATGCCTCCAGAAGATTCTTTGATAGATATGATCTAGTATCTCACCCCATAAATTTGGGGTATGAAGTAAAAACCAGCCATCTTCCTTTAGCACCCTTCTAATCTCCGCTAAGCATTTGATAAGGTCGTTTTTATCCAAATGCTCAACAACATCCAGCATGCTAACCTTATGGAAGAGATTATCCGAAAAGGGCAAGATAGTAGCATCTGCTTTGATAACAACCCCAGGGTCTAAGTATTTAGCAGCCAATTTTATTGAACTCGGAGAGTAGTCAATCCCTATAGCATTAGCTTTCATCAAGTTGCACTCCTTAATTAGCTCACCTCGACCACAACCAATATCTAGGATACTCTCTCCAATCTGAGGTTGAAGGTGTTGCAAAGCTAATCTGTGCCTGCGACAGATTCGTCCTTGCAAGAATTCCTCGTAGCCCCCGCAGCAACTCAAGTAATACTGCTCATTATATTCTGTCGCTGAAGGTGTTTTCGAGCCAGCGAGTTTCTTATTTTGCTGCACTTTTATATACCTCAATTGTTGAACTTACCCAGGCAGGAATAGAGAATCTCATCTCTGCTAGATTCCGATTTTCATTGCTCACCTGCATTAAAGTCTCAGATGGTAACATCAGGAATTTTAGCAATGCCTCAGCCAGCTTTCGGTTATCACCAATTGGCACTATTGAAATGCCTCTTAAATTATTAATTGCTAACTCTGGCACTACTCCCACTGGAGTTGCCACCACTGGCTTACCACAGGACATAGCTTCTAAGACTACCAAACCAAATGATTCATATAAGGAGGGCGAGGCAAAAACGTCGCAAGCTGAATATAATCGAATAAGTTCATCTTCAGGTAGAAAGTCGATGAACATCACATTATCAGAGCTGTTATAAGTTTGCAACGACTTAATAATATACTCTTTGAAAGAAGCACCATTTGGCGCAGTAGCAGTATCTCGCCCAACCAACACGAATCTGACATTTGGAACATTCTCAATAATCTCTGGAATGGCCTTAGATAAGATATGACCGCCCTTTCTCATCTCCAACCTGCCTACTGCTAAGACAATTTTATCGCCATCAGGAATGCCTAGCCTGCATTTTATGTCAGATCCGGTAAATCTGTATTTATCAGTATCTATAGCATGGTGCACTATAACAACCTTTCCCGGGGCAATATGTAGGTCTTCAACCATACGATTATACATAATCTGCGAATTCGCTACTATCTTATGTGCTCTCCTGAGGCTAAAAGCCTCCAGATATGATAAGGTTTTCAGGCCCAGGAATTCGCCAAGTCCAGTATAGGTTCTTGTCTGTAATATATCATCAGCAGAGCTATGAGTACTAACCACCAATGGAGTGGATTTAGTTTTGCTCAAATAATATATGAGACTTTCAGCCCCCCAACAGGGTGTCTCTATGATATCCAAGCTATGTTCCTTAATAAGCCTTTTTAGCCTAAGCCAGGCATAGTAGCTATAGTTAATTCGGGCAATAGCGCTATGCCTTTTTGGATTTGTGCCGACACGGTAAACATAGATCCCCTCATCTACCAAGTCTTTAGGTGCACCCACTGCCTGGCATATAACATGAACCTCATGACCCTCTTTAGCTAAGGCTATGGCTAAAGTATAATATACTCTGCTTATACCTCCCCAAGCAGTATCAGGAGGAAACTCGCGAGTTAGAAAAGCAACTTTCACCTTGTTATCTACCAAACTCCATCATTTACAGATTATGCCTAATAGTGATAGTATTAATCCTTGATTCCAAATTTTATCTTCCGATCAGCTAATCTTGTTTTTCGAAAATATCTCAACTGTGGGACTGGTATAAATTCCATCATACCTATCGCAGCTATTAACTGCTTCATGGTACCTGGTAAACCCGTTATTCTCAAAGGATAAATCGTAGCGCATTGCAGTCTGATAATAGCCAGTGCTCCTAAACATGACCAGTTTTGCCCCTTTTGAAACATCACGCTTGGGTGGACGTACGGGAATAAAATTCGGTGTATATAGAATAAGTTGTCCGCTCGATGTCGTGGTCAGCGTTTCCGGCTTAAGAAGAACATCATTGCCCAAGAATTTCAACCCAGCTTGCTCTGAAGCCGGAAAATTTGTGTAGGCTTCAATGCTATAAGCGACCACAGGAAATGATAGCGTTAGAAAAAATATCAACACCAAAACAACGGGAGATATGAATTTCTTAATCACAACAGGATAATGTAACCTGACAATTATAGAAGCTATAAGGCATGATAGTCCAAGAATAATGAAGGTCAGGCCTCTTTCAATCAACACATGACCTCTCTCTGCCAGCAAAGCAGTCAGTACAAGGAGCACAGTAACGCTGAGCACCATGAAGAGCTGACTGCGACTCAGGGCACCAAACTTCAACAGGCAACGCTTGAGGCTTTTCTGACTGGCGCAGGTTGTGAGAAATAGATAAATAACCCCTGCCACTGCAGCCAGCGCATATATAATATATATCCATAAGTTAAGCCTGTGGATACCCTCATATATGAATGGTGTCCCCAGTAAATACTGACGAGTTGTAGTAAATCCGCCGGGGGTTATATTCTCATATATAAATCCAGCCTGCTCAGACACTTCGGGCGATGGCCCAGGCACTGTCGCTGATGACCCCGGTGCCACAGGGGATGGCCCAGGCACTGCAGTGGATACCAGCGGGACTGTGAGCCATAAAAACCAGCCGACAAAGCAAACTACAAGCATTGCTGCCAGTACTACTT
>Ga0268282_1001494_pt1 | contig 10242 bp, 11 predicted proteins | sample saktaG_12_FD_190133 | JGI IMG/M metagenome (GOLD analysis project Ga0268282, IMG submission 190133) | Saline water microbial communities from Sakinaw Lake, British Columbia, Canada - sak_2011_5_24_120m | ecosystem: Environmental > Aquatic > Non-marine Saline and Alkaline > Saline ...
TTTTATTCTTCCTTTTCTTCTTCTTTCAATCCATAAGAGATAACATCCAATTCATCATTTAGTTTTATATAATAGATATTTCTATCCTGAACTCTTGTAGGCAGACCTAAAGATTTTATAAATGAACACTCTTCATAGATTTCCGCATCACCGGACCAGCCATCATCTTCTTTTGTTATCCTTATTACTTTTGCATTACCTTTAAGAGTATTTTGAAAAAAGTCTTCAATTTTTGCTCTAACTTCATCAATTTTCATAGTAACTCCTTATTTATTTTTTTTGCGATTACACCTTTGCCTTTGCAAACCATACAAGGCAAACTACCACCAGGTTCTTTACCTCTACCCCGGCAGTGTTTACAAACCTCGATGGGTTTTGTAATACTTACAAGTCCTGTTCCTCTGCAAACAGTGCAGGTAATATTTGTTCTTGCCGGATATTCTCCTCTACCTTTACAATAAGCACAAACTACCACCGGACCTTTTACAGAAACGAATCCGGAACCTCTACAAACATGGCATTTTATATCTTTGCTTCCTGGTAATATTCCGGTTCCTGAACAGAATGAACATCTGAATTGATTTCCTTCAATAATCTCACCTGCCTTTCTTCCGAATCTTCTATTGCTGCCTTTAAAATCAAATGTTTTCCATTCCATAGATTCTCCTTAAAAATCTTAATAATCTAATGACATTTTTTTCCACTCTTTCTTTTCTCCTTGTTTTCGAGTGTTTTGAGTGAAATTATTTTTTTTAAGACTTTTATTAGTTTCAGCTTGTGTAGTAATATCTACTTCTCGAAGTTTATTAATCTCTCCATCTATTTCTTCAATACGTTTATTTGTTTGTTCCATTTTCATCAGTAATCTTTCATTTTCTTTTAGGAGTTTTTCATTTTCTTTTAGGAGTCTGTCTTTCTCTTTTTGGAGCATATATAATTCCAAATAGGCTGAACCCTGAATTCTTGGCATTGAACGTTTTTTTACACTTTGCATAGTTCTAACATCATTTAAACCTCTACGGCTATCAACATTTCTCATTGTTATCTCCTTTCATAAAATATTTTTAAAAGTAAATTAAAGAATGAATATATATTTTCTATTATCATGTGTTATCTCTTCCGGAAATGATTATGTTTTTCTTTTTTAATGCTCCCGTTATCTTTAATTCAACCAATTGACCTTCTTTAAGACCGGCTGAACGGATGATATTTCCCGGGATTTTTATTTTTCCATCTTTTTCTGATCTTGCAAAACTTCTTATAAAATTCATTTTAATTCCTCGGAAATATTAACAATATTTTTCTACCATTTCTTTTACTACTTGTTTTACTCTTTCCTGATTTGTTTTTGAACCCACTCTGCTTGTTTCAGAAGCGAGTATATCCTGGCAGATTTGAGCAAAAGCACCATTAGTTTTTGAGGGTGAAATTTTTTGAACTTGAAGAGTCTTAGCGATCATGATACATCCTCTCACAGTTGGAGCAAATTCACATTTACCTGAATCTCGCAAACCTCTAACGATCTTAACTATTTTTTCAGAAGTAGCTTTTTTGAGTTTTGATTTTGCCTTAGTGATTCCCAGTTCTGTATCATAATCAAAATGGTCTAAATCCATAGTGATCATTCTATCACGAAGTGCATCCTGGCTTCTATTGACTCCGGCATATTCTTCCGGATTTGAAGTAAATATTGCTGTGAAATCCGGATCAACTTTTAGATATGGGTCTTCTCCTCTTCCAACAGGCAAATCCATCATCTTTTCTTGTAGAATGGAAAGAAGAATATTATTTGCTTCCGGTCTTGACCGCGTGAATTCATCATATATAAGAGTAAAACCATATTTACAGGCAACTGTCAAACGATTATCAACCCAACGTTTTACCATATCCTCTTCAACTTTAAGGACTCGCGACACGAATCTATCAACAACCTTTCTGAATCTGTATCCATATTCACCACCAACTAGATCAGATGTTGAAAATTCCTCATCTCCATGGATCATTACAACCGGTCTGCCAATTTTACTTGCCAGATGTAAAGCAAGAGTGGTTTTACCTGTGCCTGATGGACCGCGGAAATGGACAGGAAAACCTGCTTTTATGTAAGAGAGGGCTCTTTTTGTTATATCCTTTACATATTTTGTTTCTACAAAATCCGGTAAAGGACTTGGTTCCAGGACCGTAGTCATCTCATCAATCATAGTATTAAACTCCTGTTCTTTCTTTTATTTCTTCTAATTTATCATTAAATTCCTTGAAATACAATCTTGCTTGCTCGATATCCGAAGTTATTCTTTTTCGTTTATTTTCATACTTCGTTCTGCAAAATTTCAGTTTATTCAAAGCATTTTTTTTCTTATTCAGAACAATCTGCCTAAAATGATATAGATCATTCATTTTTTAATAGCTTTGGGAACTACTCCTTTACCTCTGCAGGTAAGACAGGGAAGACTATCCGGAGCAACTCCCGTTCCGTTACAATCCGGGCATTTCTCAGTTTCACCTTTGACAGTTACAAAACCTTTGCCATTACAAACTGTGCAAGTTACTCTACCATTATGAGGATATACACCTGTTCCTTTGCAATAGACACATTTTATCATCGGTTCTTTTACTTCTACTTTACCTTTACCACCACAAACCTGGCAGGTAGCAAATTTTGATAACAGGTCAAATGGATCTTTGCCTGTACCATTACAGAATGCACATTTTATAAGAGACATACTTAGTTTCTCCTTTCATATATTTATAAATCGAAACTCATCTCTATTGATTGAAATCCCCTAAGATGTAATCCTTTCTATCTTACTTTAGGAGTAAATATAGACTTAAAGTATAATATTGAAATTAAATCGGGAAATATTCTTTATCTACTTTTTTAACTTTTCCTGCATCAAGCAATTTTTTTGCAATAACTCCTAATCTCATTCTTATAACATCAAGAGGTTCTTCCATATCACCAACTTTTACACCCTTTGGATGAGCATTAATAAATGCTAACACCTTATCTTCAATGGGTATATCTTTTTCCCAGGGTTGTTCTTTTTTTGCAGGTTTTGGTTCAGGTTTTGGTCTCTCAACTGGTTTTTCGGGTTTTGATTCAGGTTTTGGTTTCTCTACTGGTTTTTCAGGTTTTGGCTCAGGTTCCGGTTTCTCTTCTTCTATGGCTTCTTTTACAGTTCGAACCTTTACTTTCTTTTCAACGATTGGTTTCCCGCTTTTTAGATTTGACATGGTCTTATTAAATTCTTTCCAATTTTCGGTCATAGCAAGGTGATCATCAGCTATTATTTTTTGTTCGGCAGCGAATTTCTTCAAGAGTTCAGGAACAAATTTATTCAAGAGATCAGCAACATATTCACTTCTATCTGCTTGTTTCGCATGAACATCATCCATCATTTCATCAAATACTTCTAGTCTGTCAGTTTCACCTATTATCAATGATTTCTTCAGCTCATCAGTCATAACTTTCAGTTCATCAGTAATAACTTTTTGTTCATCAGCAAATTTCTTCAAGAGCTCGGGAACATATTTCTTCAAGAGATCAGCAACATATTCACTCCTATCAGTTTGTTTATTCTGAACATCAGCTATCATCTTATCAAATTCTTCAAGTCTGTCAGTCTCACTTTTCCCGAGAGATTTCTTAAGTTCATCAGCCATAACTTTCAGGTCATTTACAATAACTTTTTGCTCATCAGCAAATTTTAGTAAGAGATCAACAACATATTTATTCCTATCATCTTGTTTATTCTGAACATCAGCTATCATCTTATCAAATTCTTCAAGTCTGTCAGTCTCACCTTTCCCGAGAGATTTCTTAAGTTCATCAGCCATAACTTTCAGGTCATTTACAATAATTTTTTGTTCATTATCGTATTTTTTCAAGAGAGAGGTAACATATTTATTTCTCTCTACTTGTTCTTTTGTAATTCCGGACATTAGGTTATGAGATTCTTGAAGCCTACCTTTTTCAATTTTCTCAAGATTTTTTCTGAGTTCATCTGACATAGTTTTGTGCTCTTTCTGAAAATCTGTTAACATATTATGAGTTTCACTAACAATCTCTCCCACTGCTTTTATTCTCAGTTTATAGGAAGAGATAATGTCTTCACCGAGTTTTTTAATGTCTTCTGAAACACGCATTTTTACTCCTTTTTTTCATTGTTTTAATTTGTAGCTCTTATATGAGCCGTATTAATAAATAAATTTATCCTTTTTAATTCTGTATCTTCTCTTTCCTTTCTAAATTCGTTCAATTTTTTCCTAACTTCATTGGACCTGTTCATTTGTTTTGAATGAATATTTTTTAAAATTGATTTTAGATCCTGAATATGTACAGCTTCACCCTTTCGTAGAAGGTCATAAAGGGATTTAGTCATTTCCTCATATTCTTCATGAAATTTTGTTAGCATAATATTCACTTCCTTTCCTCTTTGTGTTTGTCTTGTTCTTATACTATCTAATAGATTTTGAAAATCCTCTAATCTAACCTTATTCCCATCTGCTAATTGTTTTTTTATTATTTCAGCCATTTCCTTTTGTTCTTCTAAAAAAGTTTTTAACAAATCTCTTACCTCTTCTTCCCTTCTATCTTGCATTAATAGAACATTCTTTATCATAATATCAAAATCCTTTTTTCTTAAGGATCCTTCTTTAGCAAGTCTCTCTTTCAAATGATTACTCATATCATTTCTGATATTTTTAAAATTTTCAATGATCTTATGAGTGTTATCAATAATCATAGCAACATTAGCAACCCTTGATTCATAAGAGGATACTATTTCTTCTGTAATTCTTCTCATATCATCGGCTGTTTGCATTTGAATTCCTTCTAAATTAGAATAAAAGAGATGTCTTGGCGAAACATGCTTTTTCTCGGATTAACGAGTGAAGGGTGTCACGGCAAGACTTCATCAAGTTGCCAACCCACTTATTAGGCTGCTGTGGCTGTTAAGCCAATAGCTTCAGCATACTTCAAGTAGGTCTCTACTGATGCAACAACTACTCTTGCCTCGATAGCAAGTATTTCAATACCTACCAATGAGACTCTTACCCAGGCATCAACTACGATACCTTTGTCCAGTATTCGGTCTATAACTTCGACCAAGCTGGAAGATCCGATTGCTTTTTCTACTGCCATGGTACTATGCTCCTTTCTTTTTTTTAACTCACTATTATGGCGAGTTTATAATTTATCTAGCATAATCACATAATGTACTAATGCCTTATTCACAATATTAACAAGTCTCTTTATATTAAATGGTTTATCCAGAAAAGAATATGTTCCCAATTCTTTTGCTCTTGCTCTGACTTTCTTATTACCATAAGATGAAATCATTATTGTTATTAATGATGGATTGATTTGTTTTGATTCTTCAAAAACTTGCAAACCGTTCTTCTCGCCTAACTTATAGTCTAATATCATAAGAATAAATTTTTCGTTCTCCAATTTATTAATTGCCGATTCTCCATCATAAGCAATTTTTACGAAATAACCTTCTTCCTTAAGGACATCAGAGACAATTTTACAAAGATCCTTATCATCATCTACAATTAGAATTTTTATCATACTGAAATATCCTGCAATAATTGTGCCAAATATAGTATTTAATAAAATTTTCAATTTGTAATTAGCTTTAACATGTTATTATGGATAGAGAAACGAAATTAAAAAATTATTTTCTGCAATCGATTAGTTTAAAAAATATTTATTTATATTTGTGACATTTTTGTCAAATTATGACAGACTTGTCAGAGCGGGATCGTAAATATTAGCATTATTTTTTAATTAGTGTCTGTCCGTAAAGTATGATTTTTCGACCTCACCCCACCTATCGAGGCTGTCCATTACACACAAGTCTGTAACTTACCGAACATCAATAACCTATGCATTTTTAACCCGTGAAATCTCTTCCTGTTTCACTGGGTTACGCATAGGTCGGGAGGAACATAAAATCATAGTTTAGGACGTTTACGTCCTTCAAAAAATATTTCATCCAATCTTTTATTTTAAATGTAAAGCCGTAAACGGCTTAGCAATATTTTTTATCATCTTGTCCTACCCCTAAACGGGTAGGTTATTGATAATCAAAAAAAGATTTCACCCCAGTTAAATAACATCATTTAACGGGGTAGGCGTCCTAAAGGCTTGGGAATGAGAATAACGACGAGTCGAGATAAAGTGCGTATTAAAGCGACTTCGAGTCGTCGTCGCAAGCTCCTTACAATTCGTCTTTTGCCGCAGGCAATTCCCTTCCCCTTCGACTTGTCCGGCTTTTTAATCGCCTTTATTGATTTGACGGATAGGGGGAAGGGTTAGGGAAGGGGGTCGTTGAGAATTAATAAAATCAGTTTTCACACAAGCTGCCCCAGCATGGCAACCCATTAACAGCCCTGCATTCCCAAGCTGGGAACAGTGAAATAAATAAAAAGATTTCACCCCAGTTAAATAACATCATTTAACGGGGCAGGCGTCCTAAAGGCTTGGGAATGAGAATATATAAGAGGCTTGGGAATGAGAATACATCTCAAGTCCAGCGTCGGCAGACTGGACTTCACACGTCGAAGGCGGGTGGAGTTCAGAATGCAAAAAGAACAACCTTTTCGTCTCAAGTCCACTCTCCTCGCCAGCTGGCGGATCTTGTGAACTCGAGTCTCGGTAAACTGTAGTTCAGATTTACAATGGTAAGTTAAGTTCATCCATTTTACGATAAAGGGTTCTGACATTCATATTTAACATTTTCGCTGCTTTTATCTTATTACCATTTGCTTGTTCAATTGCTTTTGATATTAAATCTCTTTCAACGTTCTTCACGATTTTATCAAATGAAATATTTTTTGTATTTTGCAAGTGAATTTTACAATTTTCATCCGAATAGTCCATAATTAGATTTTCCGGGACAATATAATCAGATTCAGCTAATAAAACAGCCCGATAAATAGTATTTTTTAATTCTCTGATATTTCCGGACCAATAGTAATTAAGAAGGAGTTTCAATGCTTCAGATGAAAAATCTTTAATATCTTTTTTTAGTTCTTTATTTGCTTCATCTAAAAATATTTTAGCTAAAATTGGAATATCATCTTTTCTCTCTTGAAGTGTTGGAAGTAAAATTTTAAATTGATTTAACCTATGAAATAAATCTTCTCTAAATTTACTTTGATTAACAGCATCGAGGATATCAATATTTGTTGTTGCAATTATTCTCACATCGACACGGATAGATTTTTTCCCTCCGATATGAGTTATATTTTTCTCTTCAATTGCTCGTAGAATCTTTGCTTGAGCATCAGCAGGCAAATTTGTAATTTCATCTAAAAATAATGTTCCATCATTTGCTAATTCAAATTTGCCTTCTTTTGTTTTATCTGCACCGGTAAATGCTCCTCTATCATAACCAAATAGTTCACTCTCAACAAGTGATTCAGGAATAGCACCACAATCTATTGGAATAAATGGTTTATCTTTTCTATGACTTTTTCTATGTATTAAATTTGCAATAACCTCCTTACCAGTACCACTTTTTCCTTGAATTATTACACTCATATTTGTTGGTGCTATTAAATTAACCTGTTTTAAGACTTTTTTTATTTGAGTGCTTTTTCCCATAAGATTTTCAAAAGTAATTTTTTCACCCAATTGCTGCTTCAGCAGATTAACTTCTCTTGATAACCGTTGAGTTTGAAGAGCTTTTTTTATTGTAATTATTAATTCTTCATTATCAAAAGGTTTTGTAAGATAATCAAATGCACCTAATTTCATTGCTTTTATTGCTCCCTTAATATCACCATAAGCAGTAAGCATAATAATTGAACCATCATATTCAGGGATTGTCTTTTTTAATTTTTCCAAAACCTTCATCCCATTCATATCAGGCAGTCTTATATCTAATAAAACAATATTTGGTGATTTACTTTGAATTTCTTTTATTGCTTTTATTCCATTTCCAACAGCAAAAGATTTATATCCTTCATTATCCAATATGGATTTAAGATTAAATTGCATATCTTTATCATCATCAACAATTAAGATTGTATCCACTTAGCGTCTCCTTGTTTTGATTATCTCATTTATCATTATTAATGATCGGGAGTCTGATAATAAATTTTGTTCCTTTGTGATACTCACTTTCGACCTCAATTTTTCCTTTATGAGATTGTATTATTCGATGAGTAACCGAAAGTCCCAAACCAACCCCATCAGATTTTTTTGTAAAAAATGGATTGAATATCTTACTAATATCTTGTGTAGAGATACCTTTACCGGTATCAGAAATATTAATAACAACATATTCTTTTTCTGAATATGCAGTTATTGATAAACGACCTCCTTTGCTCATTGAATCAATAGAATTAATAATAATATTCAAAAAAACCTGTTCCATTCTTTTTTCATCCATTAAAATTTTTGGTAATACTCTTGAACATCGTTTATACAAACGAATATTATTATTAAACCGCTTTGCTTCTATAAGATCACAAGCTCTATTTAAAGGCCGAAGGATATTTCCTTGTTTAAAAACGAATTCGCTTGGTTTCGCAAAGTCTAATAGATCTTTTATTATTTTATTTGCTTTATTAGAATTTCTGATAATAATTCTGAGATAGCTTTTTATTTTTCTAGCGAGATCAAATTTATTTACACAATATTGAGCAGAAGCTGAAATATTAGCAAGAGGATTTCTTATTTCGTGAGCAATACCTGATGCAAATTCTCCAAGAACCGCAAGAGTTTGAGATTGAATCAGTTCTTGTTGTGTATCTTCTAATTGCGAGTATGCTTTTCTTAATTTTTCTTCGGATATTTTGCGTTCGGTGATGTCATGCAGTATAATCAGTTCTTCTTCTGATGATTCAAATAACATATCTCTCACTGATATAATGAAAATCCGCTCACCCTTTGAATTAATTCTTCGATCGTCTCGGGATGATTCCATTATTTTTGACCGGTAATGTAGCTCAAAGTTCTCAAACATTTTGTCAGTTCCAAATAGCTTATTTAGTTCTGTGCTGAGTATTCCAGCCTCATTTCCCAATACATTGATTATTGATGCTCCGATAACTTTTTCCGGTTCCATTTTAAAGGTTTCATAAAAAGTGTGATTAGCACTCTTTATCTTTAAATTCTTATCGATAACAAGCAAAGAATCCGGGACGGTAGCTACTATATTTTCTGTAAATCTCTTCTCTTTTCTTAGTTCATTCTCTGCCTGCTTGCGCTCGGTGATGTCCTGATTTGCACCGTAAGTCTTGACCGTTCGGCCATGACCATCTTTAATAATGAAGAAACGGACGGAAATGTAGCCTACCTCGCCGTCGGCATAGATAATGCGGTGTTCCAGTTGACGACTAAAATCGGGGTCTGTTGTTTCGAGGGCTTTTTTCATCTCGACACCGACTACCGCCATATCGTCGGGATGCAGGAAAAGTTTAGCGTAACGAGCGGGGGTCATCTGATAGCCACCGACTTTTTTAGCCGTTGTGCGAAAAATATCGTAGAAGTGGTCGTCGAAAGTGAACAGGTCATCGTCAAAATCATACTCCCAATATCCCAGTTTGGCGATCTCCATCGCGTTGGACAGTTGGGCTTCGCTGGTACGCAGTTCATCCTCCGCCTTCTTGCGTTCGGTGATATCAATTCCAGTGAATAGGACGACATCAGGTTGTCCTCTTCTATGTATTATCGTTTGTCCGGGGGAAAAATAGATAGTGTGTATGGAACCGTCTTTTGCAATGACATCGAAGTCAATTGCGGGAGTGTCTTCATCGGCGAATGCCAGTTGCAATTGTTTTGTCACTTCTTCATGTTGTTCGGGTACGATGAATTCCAAAGGGTGTTTCCCGATGATTTCTTTCCTCGAATAACCTAATTCCTTGATAACCGTATAATTGACATCCCGTAACAGCCCGTCCATGCCTATCATCAGTTTGATTGCTGGACTATTTTCGTATATAAACCTGAATTTTTCCTCACTCTCACACAGCGCTTTCTCCGCCTGCTTGCGTTCGGTAATGTCAATGAAACTCACTATGCCACCAATAATATTGCCATCTAAATCTTTAAGAATATCTTCATTCTTTAAAAGAGCAATCTCTCTCTCATTTATATGTATCACGCTTTCTTTATGGTAAATTGGTTTATCGACATCATCATCAAAAAGAAGACATCCTTTTTTACACTCATCACAAAAAAGTGTTTCCAGACAGTGCTTCCCAATAGTTTCTTTTGCCTTAAGTCCT
>Ga0268282_1001495_pt1 | contig 10242 bp, 3 predicted proteins | sample saktaG_12_FD_190133 | JGI IMG/M metagenome (GOLD analysis project Ga0268282, IMG submission 190133) | Saline water microbial communities from Sakinaw Lake, British Columbia, Canada - sak_2011_5_24_120m | ecosystem: Environmental > Aquatic > Non-marine Saline and Alkaline > Saline ...
AGAAATAACATAAGGTTTCGTTGTGTATTCTTCAAATGTAGTGTCATCCAATTGAATTGAAAATCCTAATAGTTCAGTTCCTAAGAAAATGATAATTATTACAAACTGAATACAAAATATCATTTTTATTCATTCTTTATGCCTTTTGCCTTGTTCCCTTTTATCTTATTTTCACCATCTTCCTAACCACCGCATTATTCCCATACTCAAGATTATAGAAATATGTGCCGGGCGCAACTTGCTTTCCATGATCGTTTGTGCCGTCCCAAACTATTTTTGTTTTAACCCAGAAGTCATGAGTATTACCATCAAACCTTCTTACCAATTGCCCTTTTGTATTGTAAATGGAAAGTGAATAATCTCCTACACGTTCGTAATCTGCAGTAATAAATAAGATTTCTGTCTCGTTAGTAAAAGGATTGGGTGTATTCTGGAAAAGGTACAAATTACGGATGAAAGATGTGTCGGGTTCGTCTATATCGTAACCCTGAAATTCATAAGCTCCGATGTCTATTCTACCGTTAAAGATCCGTGGATAGCCAGCTAAATCTGTTGGTGGGAGATTTAGACCTGTGGTATCCAGAGTTCCCTTATCTATGCAGGGAGAATATTTTGTTAACTTATAACTGAAAGGATCGCCACCGACAAATAACGGATCTTCGTCTATGTTGTCTGCTCCCCAATTGAGAGTGCCGTTATCATTTACTGCAACTGCCAGACTTCCACCGTCAATATTGCAATACTCTATTATTGCAGAATTGGGATCATAGGAAGGATGAAACCATATTTCTGTTGCGGGCTCATTTCTTAGAATTGTGTTGATAAGTGTAACATGTCCGCCATCTACAAGACTTATGGTACCCTGCGAACAAGAATCATTATCAACAACCGTGCAATTTATTAGATACAGATCATCATTAGGAGAAAGCATTTGTCGAATACCACTTGCAACATCTCCATAATTGTCGTTTATTCTACAATTTATTAAAGTTGGATAACTTTCATAACTGTTTAGCATTGCACCAAAATGACTATATTCAGGATTTGTAATATTTTTTTCGATTGAACAATTAATAAAAACTGGATTGCAGTGATTTCCAGTATTAACTGACATATCATTAACTTGAATAATAGATGTATAGATATTAACGTTTTTGAAAATCGGGTTACCGTTTTCATAACATAAAATATTAGTAGCAATGGGATTGTCATTGGGAATACTATTATATAATAAATCAACATGTTCAATTATTATATTTGATTTTGAAATATATATACCTCCTAAGGAAAAATCATAACCATGTTGTAATCGTAAGTTTTTAATATAAAAACTCTCAACATCTATTATTGAGAATAAATTATCTGTCTGCTCAGCATCGAGAATGGTAAGCTCTTTTCCTGCTCCGATTATCGTGATATGTTCTTTCCCACCAAGCGCAAAGAACTCACCTGTTGTCGATGGTGAATAAAATCCTTCATCTACATGGATCGTATTTGGATGTGTGCTATCCGATTCTACCATGATAAGTGCATGGTATATGTTTTGATATGCATTACTCCAGCCCAGTCCACTATTAGTATTATCACCAACTGGTGATACATATACATCTTGGTTGATTGGCTCTATTTTGTGATTATGAATATTCATTGTTACACTATCACTACGTGAATAAACATAAAATTTATCGGGTTCATGCACGGTAAATGTGTCGACAAATACTGTCATATCCCAACCATGGTTATATATATCACTCCCCATTGGAGAGTAGTTCATATAAATATCACAGAGGTCTTGTTGTGAGAAGAGAATATCTACATCACTGCTTCCTTTTGCTATACCGCCACCTAAAATACTTGCTTGATTATTATATATCTTTGTTCCACTAATATACAAATTATCGCATCCAATATTCGAGATGCCACCTCCTTGATCAGATGAGTTGCTTTTTATGATGCAATTATAAATGTAAAAAGTATTAATATAATTATATGATAAATTGATTCCACCACCATAAGACGTCCCCGATGACTCTACAAAACCACTACCGTGCTGTAAAGTGAAACCATAAATCTTTCCTTCCGTTAAACTATCAAATATTAACACACAACTTCCGTTATGATTTCCATCTATTATTGTGCTGTCTATATAGGCATCATCTCCTGTAGTGTAATAATTACTTGCTACAGTGATGTTTTTACCAATATAATTTATATTCTCATAATAAGTTCCCGGATATACGAGAATAATATCACCATCGGATGCATTATCGATGCCTTCTTGTATGCTTGTATAATTACCCGTGCCATTCATGTCGACAATAATTGTTGCTGACCAGATTGGAGAAAAAGGTAGAAACAGTGCTATTAAACAGAATAAAAAAACATTTAGTTTCACGGTTAACCTCAACCCCCTACCCCCTCTCCTAAAAAAAGAGAGGGGGATCAAAGAGGTTATTTTTTCCTATTTCATAATTAACATTTTGTTTACGGTACTTTTTTCATCTGAGGTAAGTTTATATAAATATATACCGTTCTTCACATCTTTGCCATACCTATCGCAGCAATCCCACGTGAGTGTGTAATATCCGTTATTAGTTCCGGAGGAGATAATTCCGTCACAATCGATAGTGCGTATCAGTTGTCCTTTTAGATTGTAGATATTCAATTCTGTGTGTTGTGCGTCTTTTGCAGGCATGAAGTTAATCTGAGTAGTATTTGTTCTAACAGGATTGGGATAATTCTGTTGTAGTGTTATTTGCTGAGTATAAGATGGCTCATCCGTGTTGAGCTGTACCAGTGCAAATGTCTTACGATCATAGTACAGAGGTTGAGCAATAAATGCCTGTGCTTCTTTGCTGTACATTATGTAGGGCATAGATTTAGAAGATGTCTTCTTTTCACCTTCATATAAAAGCTGGAATTCAAGTCCGTTATTTCCATTCTTCAAGGTTTCAGGTGTGTAAGCAAGGATTTGAACAGGGTAACCGTCAGATACCTTGCTTGCGCCAATGCATTTATCATCACTATATACTGCTATTTCTGCAATTGTTGTATCGGAATACACGGTATCTACAGTAATGGGCATGTAATCGACAGTCTCTTCATAGGTGAAGTACTCAGTCTTTTCTCTTATGTGTGGTACGACACCACCGCCTGAATTGTTCCAGATGAGCTGGCAATCATTTTCTACTCTGATAATGTATAATTCACCCGGATTTACCGTACCTCTTATATGTGGTGTTGCCTGGCCCGGATCACGTTCAACAGCCCAGTGCTCAGACCTTATTTCTGTCCATTCATCAGAGATAGATTCAAAGGCGTCTTCTAAAGATGCGGATTCTTCAAGGAAACAACCTACCCAGTTTCCCTGAACCTGGTTTGCATAAAGCTGGATCGGTGTACTTTCATTTTCCCATGTGCCGGATATACCCCTCATTGGTATGTCATAGTATCCTTCCTGAAGTACGACCTTATAGCCCTGCCTACTGTCAAAATCACCTAAGTCGTTTTGCCATTGTGAATTATAAAACCTAATAACATCTTCATTCTCATACAGCACATGATCGAGGATGTCATCGGATTGAGTGGTATTAAAATTTAACAATTCTTGTCTATAGAGAACACTATCTGCATTCATCCAATCATTAGTCGTTCTATTCAGAGCAGGGAAGGATATCCACTCTATTCTATCGAACACTTCACCATCATATTGGTTAATAAAGTAATCGTGGGAAATTGCAGGTATAGCACCCATATCGGAGGGGGTTCCATCAGGATCGTTGTACTGCTCATCCGGGTCTCCGGTGTCTATACAGGGGGAGAAGTTGGTAGCGTTCCAGAGAAGGGAATAATTACCGGTGGATGGGTCTGCAAAGAACGGATCTTTATGTATAACACCATTACCATTCCAAATATCATCATCGAGATTTCCATATATATTACAGTATTCAACAGTTGGGTTTCCTCCACTAATTGCATAGTCATTATTGTAAATAATATTATTTCTTATATCAGGTGCTTCAGGATAATTCCCAGCTCCGATACTAATAGCTGACGTACAATTGCTAATAACATTATTGACTATATTTACGGTAGAATTAGCCCCATCACCCGATAAAAGAATTCCTTCATTATCATAGCCTATTATAAAACAATTTTTAATAGTCACAGAACTTGAAAATATGTCAATAGCAGGGTTGGATATACAGAAGGACGATAAAGTGATTCCTTCTAATCCATTTAAAGAAGGATCAGACCCATAACAATTAAAAAATCTAAAAACAGTAAAACAAGACGAGCGTAAAGTACAATTTTTTGGACCATTTAACGATTTAAGAATTAAATGCCCATAATCTCCAGGCCACACTAAAAAATCTTCATAATAATAACCGTCATCAAGAATAATAGTATTATAAAGTTGTCCATTATTATAAAGATAATAAAGTGCTCCCTCTATACTATTAAAATGTCCATTCCCATTATGGCTAACAAAGATATAACCAGCAGGAACAATAGACATGAGATTGAAGTTAATATCAATAGTCGGCTCATCTTCTATTACTATAGCATCTTGTGTTTCAATCGTGTATCCTGCTAGCAATGCTGTAACTTCATATGTACCTGGTAGTAATCCATCAATAATATAATAACCAGTATAATCAGGATTAACAGTTATTCCACCAGCGCTAACTACTACATTTTCAACAGAACCTCCTCCATTACCAGATAATGTAACGATACCTGATATAGAATTAACTGGATTTTCAAATAGTGTACATGTTATTTCAAGAAGGTCTTCACTACCATTAATTACCACATCAGTAATTGGATTTGACCAATAGTTTTCATCAAGGTAAGTAGTGATATCATAAACTACATCGTGAAGATTACTGCCAACCTGATCACCTATAAAAACGGTTGAAATATATCCCTCTGAATCCGGATGGAAGGTATAAACTTCATTAGAACCTTGTTTGGCAAATTCTACTGTAGCTTCATGAATATTATCTGGAAGGGGAAGTTGAGCGCCTGTATTAAAATCAAAAACTCCTACTTGGCAATCAATCTCTCTGTAAGAAACATAAGTGGGAGTAAACCCATTCCATTGTGCCCACCATTCTAAGAAAGTAGCGGTTCCTCTAATGGCTAGAGGAATACATATATCTCTAATTTTATCACATTCATAATTCACTGAGCACTTTTCATGAGGATCCATTAGCAATTGAAGAGTTCCTGTTGAAAAGTAAGGATAAAGAGATGAATCTTGAAGTCTATTAAACATGTCTTCTATAAAAGGGTAATCATCAAGAGGATGGTCAGGATCTAAATCCCAATCTCCAGGTTTATCATCACTGGCTATCACATCTGTAACCTGATTTATTGAATAGAATAAATCAAAAATGAAGTCCTCACCATTACATTCAGAGGGTCTTGCAATTAAACCACCGTAATTCTCTAATATTGATTCAGCATCCCAGTCTTCTACTAACCATACCCTATTCCTTAAATAACCACCTTCACCAGTAGGACCAATAGGTCCATCATCATAATCCCAACCTTCATAGTCGTCACAATAATCCCAATCCCAGCCTAACTCTATTAAAAATACTATCCAAAAAGGCATTGGTGGATGCTGGTCATTATGTACATGAGCTGGTACAGCCATATCACCGATCAAGTGGATTATTCTACCCGCATAAGAATACTCCCAATAAGGATTTTGAGATGTAAAGTCATTCCACATACTATCTCCCATATGAACATAATATGGGGAATCAAAATAAGATAGTTGCCCATTTTCAATATAGTGCGCAACAATATAAACATTATGATTATTTATATAATCATCCAAAGATTCGATGGACACTTTAAAGTCTTTCTCTAATGACCAAAGTGAAACATTTCCACCATTGACTAACTCAAATTGCATCATTTCAGCCGGTGCAATATACGATTTGTACTTGTAATGAACTTTATGATTATAGCCAAACAATGTTGTATACGCCTTTGTAACAGCACTTGGGATATCATGAATAGTAAATTCATTACCAAATACAAATCCAGATACCAAATTATGACCGTTAGTTTCAAAAACATCAAAATTGTCAGCATCCCAAAAATGAGTTATAGTCTTACAATAACTTTCAAGGAACCATTCAGTTAAATCATCAACACCCCAAATATCAATTTCTGGACCACCAACTTCCGAATATCCATATACCCAATCCATTTCATCTTCTGCAGATGAACCTTCTTGCATCAAGTTATACAAGGGGTTCCCTGGTCCAATACCCGCTTGAAATTCTGAGTAATACTTATATTCGTTTAATAATTCCACACCCTGTTCAAATAAGTATTCATGAATATCTCCACAATATTTTTGAGCAGATAAACTCACTATAACCAACAACGTTATTATTGTTAGCACTATTATTTTTTTCATTTTTGCTCCTTTTAAAAAATTATTGATAAGTTTAAATTACTGATTAATACTTTTATACCCAGATCCAAAGATATGCGAAAGAAAGAATCTTTACCTATCGTGAAGCTATATCCACCACCCAATGTCACATTTGGAAACAAAATGCTAAATCCTACACCCATTACACTATCTAATCCCAAATTAGCAGTTGCAAAAAAACCTTTTCTATATAAGTTTTTAAAACTGTTTATACTTATCGATATTCCGGCAGTACTGACTAGTCCGATTGTATTAATATGCAGAACTACTATATTCTCTTTAATATAACTACTACTGTCACTTTCAGTCCAGCCATAACCAAGAGATATTCCAGGTAGTACCGCGGGTGAAAGGCTCGCATAAAAGCAACCTTTCTTTACAGGAGTTTTTTCCCCGAAAGTATTCGGTATTTCACTTTGTTCAACATTTTTTTCCACCATTAGGACATTTTCAGATTCAGTATTCACTGAGTAAAACAGAACACATGCCTGATTCGGGTTGTTAGTAATCAGCTTGATATGTTCAAAATCAGAAACATAACTTTTTCCAAAGTTATAATAAGGTGCTGGCATTTCTGCGAAAAGATTTGCTTCAACAAATACTATTGAGAATAGATTTAATCCTAATATAATACAAATCAGTTTTTTATACATTTTTTACTTTCTATCCTCATTTTTTATATTACGAATTCTTAATTTATTGTTTACTTCCTTTATGTGAATGTCCCTCTATCTGTAGAAAACAAATAGAGGGGAAAAATAAATAAACTTATTTTTTCCAATAATGCATATATACTTTCCATTTGTATGGAATAATTTATATTGTAATTTATGTAACTTGCTTACTTGTATTGGCGAACAGACGGAATTGTAATAAGTTGGGGAGGGGGGCAGAAATGAAAAATGCAAAATGGAAAATTTAAAATGAGAATAAAATGAATACAATAGAGAGATCATCTGTCGTGATCTAATTTTTAATTCTTCACTTTTCCTTTTCATTGTGAATAAAATAAAAGTCTATAAAATTCTTTGTCAAATTTTTCTGTTTTTATTTTTCATTTTTTCACTCGTTCCTAAGTTTCACTTGGGGACTTATTTGATACTATCTAATCAATATTATTTTTCTTGTTTGATGGAAATCGTCAGTATTCATTCGATAAAAATACACGCCATTCGCAACCGGATGCCCGCATGCATCTTTTCCATCCCATTGGGTTGAGTGAACTCCTGCAGGAAGTTCATCCTCGGTTATTGTTTTGACTTTCTGTCCTAAAATATTATATACTTCGATGGTTACTTTCGAAGGATTCTTTAAGGCAAACCGGATATTTGTTACGTTACCAAAAGGATTTGGGAAATTTTCAGCAATGAAATTTCGAGTGATTTGAGATGGTTCGTCATTGGAAGTCGTAGCGCCAAGTGGTGGGAAAATAATGTAGTCTATCCATGCACAATCCTGCCCGCCAGTCATATACACATCCTTTTCATAGCGCCATTCAAAAGTATGATTTCCGGGCGTTACAGTATAGGAGACCTCAGACCAGGAAGATTCTCCGCTCCACTCATCTTGAAGTGAACCGTCTATATAAAATTTTAAATAATCATAATTTTCTTCAGATGAAACTTTTTTCCAGAAACTTATCTCACCATTGGAGAAAACATTTACATCGATGAGTAAAGAAGTCTCCGAGCCGTCGGGAATATTTCCTGCTCTTGCACAATAACTTCCTTCGTAGGGATTCGTTGCACTGATCGTCCAATCTGCCTGTCCACCAAAATACCAATCATACATACTGAAATTACCTGTTTCAAAGTTTTCAATAATAAGACCTATTATCATGCCGAATTCTTCCTCAAGTTCATATACATCGGCTATTACATCATATTCAAAGATTATCACAGTTCCTTCTTCGAGCTGTGAACTTGCAGTAACGGTGAAAATGGCATTCGCAGTTTCACCGGCTTCGATCTGTCCAAGTGAAAGAGTTGCATTCTGGATCGTGATAAGATTTTCTGAGCATGAGAGTGTTGCCTGAGCTTCAGGTGAGGTAGCATGACCGGTATTGAGTGTTGGTATAGTCATAAAAACTGTCTCTCCCGGATCGAGAATTCCATCATTATTGCCGGAGCTGTCGTCTATCAGGCAATTATCAATTTCAAATACAGGTGCATTCAGTACGATCTCGAATTGAGCACCCCAATTCTGCTTGCCATCCGCAGTAATATCCATTGTGATCTCTACCATATGCTGATCGGGTACATAATCATCAACAATTACTGGAAGCACATTTTCCTGACTTGCTATTCCACCCGCAAAGATCGTATCAAAGAAAGCTGATGAATATGAGCAAGTTATGTATTCATCATCCGAACTAAGTGTTGCAGTGACATTTGTCGCATCTTGAGTTCCCACATTTTTCAGTACAAAATCAAAACTTACTTCCTCAGAATATTCAGGGATATTATTATTATCATCTTTTGTTGCAACACTATCAATAATAATATAAGCGCTGGAACTTGGAATAATCATGATATCATAACTTGATTTCAGGCAATTATACCCGGTCACAATAAGCTGTGCTGTACCAACATCTGTGAAAACGGGATCGATATTTATATCTGCAACTCCGATAGCGCTAACTGCTGCAGATCCGTGGAATTCTCCATCTTTAAGAAGCGTACAAACCAGACCTTCTGTCTCGGATAATATGCTTGTAACGGTAACTTGTACTTGATCCTGACCGATAAAAATACTGTCGGGATAAATGACTTGAATATTAATTGGTTCGTCGGTCCAGATGGGCATTACAGGATCGCCAATGACATTGCAGCAGTAGAAGCACCAGCGAAGAGCGCCCTCTTCGTGCTGTCCCGGAGCATTGACCCAGGGTGCGGTATTTACCTTGGAATTCAAATGAGCTACCCCGATCCTGTCATTTCGGAGTGTATAAAGAGCGTTCACATATTCTCTGTGAATATGTTCGGAAGGACCTTCTGTCTGCCCTTCGTTGAACCATCCGTAACGTGAATTGCCAATAAACGAAGCTGCAAAATTTTCCAGGTTAACCATCTTCTCTGCGATACAATCATTGGAATCAAAAGCACCTGAAAGGCAACCGTGAGTATAGATGTGGGTATAGTTATAAGTAATACCGTTCACGTTTGAGAAATTTGAGTTCGTGACATCAATATCGGACATTCTCATACAATAGTTCACGCCGGCATGTCCCGAATGGTGGATATAGGATTTTCCTTCATTTATCATGCTGATAAGAGTTGCGCTGTCCCAGTATCCCAGGTCCCTATCGTACAATTTTTCGATATTCTGCTCAGCAGGGATACCATCTGTTGTGTAGCCATTATCTTCATGATAACCGATAAGCAGATCAAGATAATCACCACCCCATGTTTGGGGATCACTCCAGAGATGTTCTCCTGCAAGAATGGGTTTGGTAAGTTCTCCGAGAACCGGATATTCCTGATACATCATAGTTTTATTCAGAATATGAGCGAGTTCTGTAGAATCGCTAAAGGACATTCTTCCGACAGATACATCAGGCAACATATCGTCTTCCCCTATTTCTCCCCAGAGATTATCTCCGTCGTCATTCCATGAGCCGTCAAGGGCTGAATAATAGAGATCCGCCGGAATATCCTCATCTGTATATACAGAAGAGGACTGCACTTCGCAGAAAAAACCTCGATGCGGAATATGCTCATCATCTCCGCCAAGTATCACATGAAGGATTCCGTTATTCTGATATTCCTGAATAATATAATTCC
>Ga0268282_1001499_pt1 | contig 10225 bp, 9 predicted proteins | sample saktaG_12_FD_190133 | JGI IMG/M metagenome (GOLD analysis project Ga0268282, IMG submission 190133) | Saline water microbial communities from Sakinaw Lake, British Columbia, Canada - sak_2011_5_24_120m | ecosystem: Environmental > Aquatic > Non-marine Saline and Alkaline > Saline ...
AGAGGCAGTACAGGTTATAACGGTAGTCTCATTTATATTGATGCTGGAAGGATTAGCAGTTAGACTGGATATTATTGGAGCGTGATTATCAATCTCATCCGCTATAATATTTGATAAAAAACTGAAACAACCAAAAGGATCAGCCGTACCACATGCAGCTGTACCAGTTGCCACTGTCGCCACCTTAGTGAATTCTTCATCATTGACAATCGCTACCAAAATTTCCTTGGCAATAGGGCCCGCACAAGCTTTTGCAGCTAAAAGAATAAGTGGAAAATATACAACTGTTCCACCAACAGAAATCGCACAACCAATCCATGGAAGGACTTTAGCCCCCCATCTTAATCCAGTTGCTACCTGTTCTTCCCCACCTTTTTGTTGTGAATAAAAAGAAATATATAATTGTTTCAATTCTAATAGATCTGCAGAATCTATATTTATTGTAATGGTTTCCTGAATAAGGCCCCCATTAGAATCATATATAGAAATATCTACCGTAGAGTTTGTATAATTCTCAAAAATTACTTTATTCCCTTCAGAATCTATTAAATAAGTTGGAAGGCCATCTATTCCTGCATCAATACCAAATGAACCTCCTTGTTCTGAGACATAAACAGCCCCTGTTATACTTATAGGATTCCCTTCGATATCTTTTTCTCCAAAAAATGCTATTGCATCTTCATTCTCTTTCCCGGCTACGGAGATTAGGTTACTTTTCGTATCGGTAACCTGAACTAAAACTAATTCTGATTCTGAACTAATAGGAGGCGTCGTTGGGACCCCTCCACAACCAACCATTGAAATTAAAAAACATATAATGAGTATAAGTACAATCAATTTTTTTATAAACATAACTACCACCTCTTTTAATAATCTTAGGATAAAAAATATAATAAAAGCTTTGCGTCCTAGCTTTTCGATAGTTTTCCTTTCCCATCTTTTTAAACAAAAAAGGACAGACTAAGAAAATAATTGCATTACTCTCTTACTCTGTCCTTTTACCTGAAAGATTCTTCCTAGAAAATCAGGAAATATTTTTTAGTAAACGCTGTAAGGTTATTCCTAAAACTTAGGAATTGCCCCGTCGGTGCTTCTTGGTATAAAGCTCTCCAGAGTTCTGTCCGGTAACAGTCCCTTTGCCTGAAAGTTTGGATACTTTTGGTATCTTGCCTCTTCGGCTCTTTTTCTTTTATGATGGAAAGAAAAAGTCTCTCCTGTTACCTTCATACAGAATACAATATTTGATTTTAGGTTACGTAATGATAGAAGATTACTGGTTGGATGGTTAGTATGATTAGGATATGTTACTTGGTGTGTCTCTTGGGATAGAGAAAGAGTGTTATTCTTAGTTTAAATCTTATATAATATAGCTTTTTATTTTAGTATAATATTATTACAGATATTCTGCTTAGATGAAAAATAGGCTTATTCAATTTCTTTTAGTCACTATTTTATATATACTATACAACTTATTAAAAATCCTTCTTTTTCTGAAAAATAATTTAAAAAAATAAAAAAGCCCTTCAGCAAATGCCAAAGGGCTAATTTTCATCTATCTATTACTGGTCGGCCAGACAGGACGATTTTCGAACTTTTTGTATGAGCGATGAAACTGAAAAAGTGTGTCAAAAGTTAGAAGAAATAATAAGTGTATAACTACTATAAAAGAACATAACAAAATAACATCTAGAGATGATGGGTATATTCATAACACACATCACAAAACCTGATAAGGCATTTCCTAACTTTTTAAAAGCTAAACAAATGAACTTTTAATAAAAAATAGGTGTTATTATCTTTTTTCCATCTAAAATTTCCAAAGATACCCCAAGATTAAATATCTTTTTCTTATCATCTCTAACTATTAATATAATCGAAGATGAAGAAACTATAATATTTTGATTATTTAATTGTCGAGATTGACTGACAAACTCTTCATATTTCTGTGAAAATTTAACCGTTTTTTCGGGAATTATGATTGTGTTATTTTGAAAAGCAACGCACCATTCTTCTAATAAACGGAATAATCCATTTTCATTCTCATATACTCTTATGACTATTTCTTTTTTATCTGGTGGAAAAGCCACTATCGCAAATTTTGCACTATTAAGCACAGAGTTATTGCATTTAACACCTTCAACATTCTTACCTGCTGTTGCTGGAGAGAAAAGAATAATCGATGCCTGGGATTTTTTATCTTTTATGAAAGATAAATGAGTTAGTAAAAAAAATGTATTATCAATCGATTCTGTTCCAGATACTGCACGTACTTTACCTTCTTCTACTGGGAGCCAAATAAGTGTTCTCCTAATGAAAGGAAAACCTACAAAGGTAAGTCTGCAATGTTCTTCTAAATCCCAGCCTTCATTATTCCAGGAAGGTAATTCCTCGTCCCACCTGTCCCAGTTGCCAAACTTTACTTTCGCTAAGACATTGGCATTGATACTTACACATATAGCGATTATTACAACGATGAAGAGCAATCGTTTCATTTCAATTTACTCCTTTTAAAAAATTCAATCTTTATATCTTCTAAATTTCTAGAGAGAGCCTCCAGTTTCAAAAGTTACTCCATTATTTTCTAAAAGGATGATCTGGGCATTAGTACAGGTTGTTCCTATTACAGAAGTAAACTCCTGAGGCGAGAAATTGTCATCATCAGCAGTAGGCTGCTCAAAGCGGGCTTTTGCGTAAGTAATAGAATCACAATCATTCACTTGTCCGTAATACTCTACCCAAACTGCGGAATAATCATCCATCCGTTGCCAGGAGGCAGGAACTTTTATTTTTCCAAGAAACATTTCTTCACTAGTAGATGTGTCTATAATCCAAGCTCCCCACCACTCATTATCTTGCTCATCAACACCACATGCCTCTACCCTAAGACAATACGTATGTCCTTCTACCCAATTATATTTTTTCTTACACTCCCAACCATAACCCTCCCAAGTAAACCATTCAGATGATACCCCAGGGCCTGGTTCTACTTCTAAGGCATCCCACATGGAAAATATGGCCATTTTTCCTACCCACTCACCATATATAACCCCATTGGTTTGTAATCCTATATAACCCACTTCTTCATTCTTGAAATGGAATTGGTGTGCCCAGAAATAGGGGCTTTGCATACCAGGATCTACATCAATAGTCAAAAGAACATCAAAATTATAGAAACCACTGCCTGGGGGCTGGGGCCAATCATACCAAATCACTGCCATATGACCAGGAGTTATCTGCCCCTGCGGTGGCACTGGAATATATTCACTTCCGGAACAACCTGATAAAAGAATCAAAAGAAGAACATATACGAGTAATAAAATAAAGAAATTATATCTTTTCAAATTTTATCCCTCCTTTTATTTGAATCAAATTTCACTCTTTAAAAATATTTAAAAATTCTTCTATGGTAGATATTAAAAATAATAAAGAACCGTTCCCTGCCATTATTTAATTGTGTAAAACTATTCAGGTAGTAAATCTACTCTACCCGTTGCCTCAACTGGATTATCGTTATCATCTACACCTTCGATTGTTAGTACTATATATTGTGCAAATTCATCTCCTGCTCCTGGACCTATATAATAACCAAAGTCGTTTTGAAGTGAAGAAAAAGCAGGAAGATAATTTGACCCAAACAATGATGTAATTGCCTCTTCGTTTGTTTCATACCAAATTGCCGTATAAATTAATTGCTCCTCCACGTTATACTCATCCCATCTTAAACTACTTAAAGTAACCCCTATTCCATTGCTTTCGTCAAGAACCATATCAAATGGCCAATTCTCATTTTCACTAGAGTAGGGTACAGGATTAGGATCAATGGTGATGTTTATCTTTGCTGTTTTTGGCAAACCACTACATCCAGATAAAATTATCATTAAAGTAAGTATAAGGAATAATGGTATCCATATTCTTTTTTCTTTATTCATTTTTAAATAACTCCTTTTAATTATTTTATTTTTGTAAATAACGGAATAACTTAAGTACTACAAAAAAGATGATCAAATTGCCTTATAAGTTAAAAATAAATTTAAATATTTCAGATCTACCTTATCTTTAAAGCCTCCTTTTTGTAGCAAACTTAATTTATTGAAATTAGTTTTTATGCTCATATGAGATATTATCGTTATATAATTCTATTTAGGTAGATAATCTACTCTACGAGTTGCTTCAACTGGGTTACTGCTATCATCTATACCTTCGATTGTTATTATCGCATATTTTCTTGAACTTGAACTTCCAATGCTACTATTTTGGAGAATGGAAAAAGCGGGAATATAATTTGATCCAAACCAATCGATAATATCCTCTTCATACAAAAATTGTGTATAGTATAACTGCTCCTCCTGGTCATATGAATCAAATCTTATGCTAGTGAGAGTAACCCCTACACCGTTACTTTCACTAATGGTCATGGCATAACGCCATATTCCATCTTCACTAGAACAAGGTACCGGGTTTGGATCAATAGATATAGTTAACTTCGCTGTTGTTGGTAAACCACTACATCCAGACAAAATTAACATTAAGGAAAGTGCAAGAAATAATGCTATCCATATTCTTTTTTCTTTATCCATTTTAAATAACTCCTTTTAATTATTTTATTGGAAAAGTCTTATATGTCTTTAGTCTGCAGCAAATTTTAAATGATAATCGAAATTAATACTTTATTTATATTTTTTATATTATCCTATCAATCACTCCTTCCTTTTTTATTTTTTAATCCTCTCAGCAGTACACTTAATTTATTTCATCTTAACCAATTCTTAGATTCATAACCTTGCTCCCTATCCTTTCGGAATAGTTTACCTTTGTCAACTTTTAAGTATTTGCATAGACTGTTCATCATAAAAATAAAAAAGGACAGAGTAAAAATAGTTATATTGCTATTCTTGCTCTGTCCTTTTACCTGAAAGATTCTTCCTAAGAAATTAGGAGATAGTTCTTTTTAGTAAACTCTGTATGGGTTTTCCTAAAGATTAGGAATTGCCCCGTCGGTGCTTTTTAGTATAAAGCTCTCCAGAGTTCTGTCCGGTAACAGTCCATTGGCCTGAAAGTTTGGATACTTTTGGTATCTTGCCTCTTCGGCTCTTTTTCTTTTATGATGGAAAGAAAAAGTCTCTCCTGTTACCTTCATACAGAATACAATATTTAATATTAGGTTAAGTAATGATAGAAGATTACTGGTTGGATGGTTAGTATAGTTAGGGTATGTTACTTGTTGTGTCTCTTGGGATAGAGAAAGAGTGTTATTCTTAGTCTAAATCTTAGATAATATAGCTTTTTATTTTAGTATAATATTATTACAGATATTCTACTTAGATGAAAACTACTCTTATTATATTTTTTTAGTCATTATTTTATATATACTATACAACTTATTAAAAATCCTTCTTTTTCTGAAAAATAATTTAATAAAAATAATAAAAGCCCTTCAGTAAAATACCAAAGGGCTGGGAATGGTCTGGCTCCCCTAACGTTTTCCAGTTGGAACCAAATTATCAAAGATATGCGAAATATCTATAAACTAAAGGATTTAATTAACCTTCCTGTAAGCGTTATAAATCCAATTTAATAGCTTATTATCCCTTATTTATCAATAAAGTATACTCCCTACTCTTATTCTAACCATGTATTACAAAAGTAAACTTTATCATTTTAATAGAAAGTACAGAGTGAAAAATACAATAATTGCTTTAAAAATGAAAAAATGAAAAACATGTTCAATAAAATAATCAAAATCATTTGGTTAAAAAATTCTTTTTATATAGAAATAAGTGCATAAATCGAATTTAATTCTAATTAAAACATCTTATAAGCTTTTCTTTGTAAAAAAAGCTTATTATCTTAATTATGTTTTTTTTAATAAATCTTCTTAATTTTTTATGTTAAAACTCATATGCATTTTTTATATTTTTTTCGATTATTCTGTATGCTTCAGGGTACTCTTCCTTAGTATAGAACTTCAAAGCCTCCTGGTAGGCCAGGATAGCCTTATCGCAGTTGCCTTCCCTATCCTCAACCTCGGCTAGGGTGCGATAGGTATTCCCCAGGTTGTTCTGGGTCATGGCATACTGCATGGGGAAATCCCCTGGGGTTCTTACTTTCAAGGCCTCCTGGCAGGCCTGGATAGCCTTATTGCAGTTCTCGAGCTTATCTACAACTACGGCTAGGGTGTGATAGGCAGTTCCCAGATTGTTCTGAGTCAGGGCATAGTTCATAGGGAAATCCTCTAGGGTATGAAACTTCAAGGACTCTTGGTAGGCCTGGATAGCCTTATTGCAATTGCCTTCCCTATCCTCAACCTCGGCTAGGGTGCGATAGGCATTCCCCAGATTGTTCTGAGTCAGGGCATAGTTCATAGGGAAATCCTCTAGGGTATAAAACTTCAAGGACTCTTGGTAGGCCAGGATAGCCTTATTGCAGTTCTCGAGCTTATCCACAACTACGGCTAGGGTGCGATAGGCATTCCCCAGATTGTTCTGAGTCAGGGCATAGTTCATAGGGAAATCCTCTAGGGTATAAAACTTCAAGGACTCTTGGTAGGCCAGGATAGCCTTATTGCAGTTGCCAACCCTATCCTCAACCTCGGCTAGGGTGCGATAGGTATTCCCCAGGTTGTTCTGGGTCTTGGCATAGTCTATGGGGAAGTTCTTTGGAATATAGAAATTCAAAGCCTCCTGGTAGGCCTGGATAGCTTTATTGCAATTCTCGACCTTATCCTGTACCTCGGCAAGGGTGCCATAGGCAGTCCCCAAGTTGTTCTGGGTCAGGGCATAGTCTATGGGGAAGTTCTTTGGAATATAGAAATTCAAAGCCTCCTGGAAGGCCAGGATAGCTTGAAACATTTTTTCAATAGCTATTTTATATTTGTTTAATTGGAAGTATATTTCAGAAATATTTAAAAGTGTAATTGCTTTTTGTAAATCATCACCTAATTTAACACTTTCTTTTAAGGAACATTCTAAATATTCTTGGGCATCTTTCCACAGCGCTAATTCTTTATAAACACGACCGATATTATGAAAAGTTATCATTTTTCCATTTGATTTATATTTTTTATCTTTTAAATTTTCAATTTTCTCCTCAGCTTTTTTAAAATTTTGTTTGGCTTTTTCTAGCTCATACAAATTAAAATAACAAAGACCAATTAAATTGTAAGCAGATACTCTATCTCTATCACTAGAAAGAGAATATTTAATAATTTCATTATAACTTTCAATAGCTTTTTTAAAACTTCCCACTCTTTCATATTCTTGACCTTTTTCATAAGCTTGTTTCAATAAGGGATTTCTCCCAAGATTTTCAATTTCGCTTTCAGATAAGCCCATACTAATTAGATGCGTTATTTGTATTTCATTACTAACATCTTCTTTAAATTCTTTTTCTTTAAATATAACAACTCTTCCATTATAAACAGCAAACACAATTATTAATATTCCAATTACAACCTTTATTTTATCTTTTATACCAAATTTATGAAACCCTATTCCTAAAATTATTAAAATAAATCCAAGTATAGCAATGATAATATTTATATCCATAGAATTTTTTAACCTCTATTAATTACTAGCGTTAAGTTATACTGGGTATTTATTATCAATATATTTGATAATATTTGAAAAGGGAAAGGTCTCTATATTATATTACTAAGTTCATATAAAAGCGGTATGCCTTCCTTATTATAAACTACAAATCAAACTTTTACATATTTATTAGTATGAATGTATCTTAAATTCTTCTTTATTCCATCCTTCCAAAATGTTTTTATAATATAAAATAATTCTTTCACATTAATATTTCTGTATTTTACTTTATGAAACGAACAAATATAAATTGTATTACTTTCAAGTGGTGTTTACACTTTATGCTCTTTCCTATAGAGAATAATACTATTTATAAGGGTTCAGGTAAAGAATATTTTCGCTTACCGTCTAAGAATTTTTGATATGGGATTTTACCCTTTAACCTGTAACCTTGATTCGTTCTTTTAAAATTATAATCAGTGATAAACTGATCCAGATCATCTTGTAATTCGGATAAAGAGGAATATACTTTTTTGATCATGGCTATCTGGTAGAACTCTTCCAGTAGCGTACGATTAAATCTTTCTACTATCCCATTGCTTTGCGGAGTTCTCGGTTTAATCTTGGTATGTCTGATTCTGTTTTGTTCTAGAAATTTCTCATACTCCTCAAAGTCAAGCAAAATTCCAGAGTAAAAGCCGGACTTTTTTCCATAGTTGTAAAACAAAAAATATTAGAACTTATCTCCTCCCTTCCTGAGAGCTTTTGCCCGGAAACTGGGTCCATTAATCTTGATGATGGTGGAATAATGCACCACGCGATCCAGTATGGCTGAGGCCAAGATATTATCGGTAAAGATATCTCCCCATTGTTCAAAAGTTTTATTGGTAGTAATAATAACCGATCCCTTTTCATACCTTTTAGAGATGATCTCAAAGAAGTCATCAGCACTGTATCCGGGCAGCCTTTTAAACCCCAATTCATCCAGGATCAAAAGATCTGGTTTTAAGTAATAGTCTACCTTCTGATAATAGGTGTTATCTGCTTTGGCAGCATTTAGATTGTGTAACATCTCTGATACCGGGGTAAACAACACCTTGTATCCTTTCATTAGAGCCTTAATAGCAATAGAGATGGAAAGGTGAGACTTCCCGGTACCCGGATTACCGATAAAGACGATGTTTCTCTTCTCGGTAATAAAGTTACAGGTAAGGCAATCATTAATCATGCGTTTATCAATAGAAGGCTGGAAAGAAAAATCAAAGTCCTCGATGTTTTTGTAAGCCGGCAACTTGGCTCTGGAATACCTCTTTTTGTAGCTGTTGGTCCTCCGGTTGCTCTCTTCATCTTCTAGGAGAAGCCCTAAGAATTCAGGATAAGATAAAGACTTTTCCTTAGCGTAGCTTACTCTTTCCTCCAGGTTATTGTAGATTCCGGAGAGCTTGAAATTTCTTAATCTTTTCCTAACCAGTTGCATAGGCGGCCTCCTTTTCGAATTCCACCGGCATAAGGTAACTTCCGTTATGGCAGATATTCTTGATTACCGAATATCTGGTTACTCCAAAAGAGAGTGCTCTTCTGCAGGCTGCTTCAATCACTTCATCCGGATAGTTCTTTTCTAATGAGAGTATCCCCTGTACGGTTCTACCCCAATCCCGGGGATGCTCTTTTATGACCAGGAAGAATAACTGCTCGGTGTAGGTTCCGAGATGAGCCATCTTGGCCTGATACTTCTCTTGATATTCGGTATCAGAATATCTCTTGTAGGCCGGATAATGACTGTTATTGGTAGCAAACCTACCCCTACCGGAAAGACGGGGATGAAGGGCAATCTCTTTTCCCTGATGATAAACTTTTAATAAATTCCTGGTCAGTTCTATCTCTACCTCCTTACCTACGTATTCGAAAGGGACTGAATAGTAATTATAGTCTACATAGATGTGACAATCATGGTAGACTTTACGGGTACCTACTTTTGCTAATTTAAATTCTTCTTGAGGGAGGGGAATAAGCTTTGCCTTCTCTTCTTTTTCGAATACCTCTTGAGGGACCTTTCTGGTGGTGCCATGGATCCGCTGGTTAGCCCTGGTATACCATCTAAATAATCTTTCTTTCAGGTCTTTTTCACCGCTAAATTTACGGCCCAAGAAGAAATTATGCTTCACGTATTTTATCCCTGATTCTACTTTCCCCTTATCGTTAGGTTTTCTAATCCTACAGGGCAGAGGGTGAAAGCCATAGCAAGAGGCAAAGTTTTTATACAGTTCCTGATAGATGGGTTCATAGAAGTTGGCCTGCAGGATAGCTGATTTTAGATTATCCATCTTGACATATTGGGGTATGCCACCGAAATAATCAAAGGCATTGATATGACCTTGGATAAAGGTCTCTACCCTCTGGTCATAGACTATCTCATAATAGTCTAAGCGGGAGTAAGACAGGCGCATATTAAAGACCCAGGTCTTTCTCTTTTTGCCCTTATAGCCGAGATAGCCGAAATCAACCTGGGCTTCCTCTGCCGGGAGGGTATGCATGCGGATAAAGATATTTTCTCTTTTCTTGATTTGGCAAATATAATCCTTTACCGTAGAGTATCCCACCTTTACTCCTTCTTCTTGTATCTTTTCGTGTATCCTTACCCCGGAGAGATTTTCTTCTAACCATTCCAAGATCTCCTCCTTATGGTCATCCAATACCCG
>Ga0268282_1001501_pt1 | contig 10219 bp, 5 predicted proteins | sample saktaG_12_FD_190133 | JGI IMG/M metagenome (GOLD analysis project Ga0268282, IMG submission 190133) | Saline water microbial communities from Sakinaw Lake, British Columbia, Canada - sak_2011_5_24_120m | ecosystem: Environmental > Aquatic > Non-marine Saline and Alkaline > Saline ...
GTCTTCGAGCACCCACTTGCCGTCCTGCGTGGCGAAGATAGCGGCGTGCTGTCTCGATACCGCCCTGTCGGGAAGAAAAATCTGGCTGTGCTCATGCCTGCCGATATAGACGGAGCTCCTGTCGAATCGAAAGTCATTGACAGTCTGACCGTCTTTTTTCACAATCAAACGCATCTGCCTTGCCTCCCATACACAGGCCCCAAGATTATATACTTATATTATCGACTATTTGTTTCGATTTATCAAGGAAACATGCACCGAATACAGGGATATTTTCAGCATTCCTGCTTAATTACAGGCTGGCTGCGCGATTACTTTTCCGGCGTCGATATAGATGCGGTTTTTGCCGAAATGCTTTTCGGGGAATCCCCACACTTATTACTTTGCCGCCGGGCAATTTCACGCCGGGCCTCACAGACAACCAGCAGAAACCGCCGTAAGAAAAGCAAAGCAATCGGGAAAGTCCGAGACCTAATGCACCAGCGTATCGATTTCATCCGCAGTCAGGGCAACGTTGTAGATTCGTACGTCGTCGATCTTGCCGGAGAAAAAAGTCACTGCGTCAAGAGTTTTGCCGGCACCGATGTACATGCCGCCGTCGGCGGATTTCAGCGGATTCTGAGCGGTTGCATCTTTAGCGATTTTCGTGCCGTCCATATAGAGGGTTCTGTACGAGCCGTCCCAGGCGAAGCCGATATGATGCCACTGGCCGTCCGTGATAACAGATTCCGAGACCAACGCCTGCGGGACGAACCGCCCGGCGGCAGGTGGGACCAGGCCGGTCATGAGTTTGCCGAACAACGGATCCGCACCCAGCCAGTTCTCGCCGGACCCGGTGCCGTCAGCCTGAGATATAACCACTCCTCCGGAACTGTCACTCTTAATCCATGTATAGACGCTGAAAGAACCGTTAGCCGGATCCAGTACAAAATCGGTGCTGATATAATCATCAATTCCATCGAGCTGAAGCGCCCCGTCTATCTTACCTCCGGCGGGCTGCCAGGCCGGACCGCCTTCCAGAGTGCCGTGATTCTCACCGGCGCTGTCATGGGCAATGTCACCTTCTACTTCATCGAGCGCCCAGTGTGCTATCAGCGGCGAATACTCCGGCCAATTGTCCGAACTGATCATCTCGCCTACTGTCAAAACCATCGCCGGGCATTGGGCCAATTCGGCAAATCTCTGCGCATCGGCGAGGGTTCCTACGCTCTGGCCCCAGTGGTAGGGTATGGCCAGATCGGGCTTGATATACCCCGTCGCCTCGGCCGCTTCGGTAGCATCCATCGTGAACGTGCCACCGGCGGGAAGAAACGCCACGTCAATGTCTCCAAGCGATTTCATCTCCTCGATCAGGTCGGTATCGCCCGCGACATAAATACGTTTACTGCCAAGCTCTATAATGTACCCAACCCAGTTGTTGGATTTGGGATGTCGAGACTTGTTTATATTATATGCTGGCACGGCTGTTATTGTGACAAAGTCGAATTCGATTGTCTGGCCGGGAGCGATAGTCTGTCCGCTGCCATAAAGCTGAACCACGTCTGGCGGGGCAACAAACTGCGTCTGGTCGTTGGAGACTTTGGCAATATCCGTAGGCGAGTAATGGTCGCTGTGAGTATGAGTCACACACACTAACGTCGCATCATGGAGCGTCTCCGGCACCCTCTCCGGGTCCACATATACGATGCAATCTTCCGTCCAGACCTTTACAGTCGAATGGCCCAGCCACTGGATGTAAACGATTTCTTCCGCGTCGCCCGGCGACATGCTCGCCTCGTCCGTGCCGCCATAAGCTCCCATATTGATAATACCGCCGTTAGGCTCAGGCTCATCGCCAACCGCACTATTCGGATCACCGGCATCAATACACGGGCTGGTGACATCATCCACAATCCAGCTCTCGCTGTTCGGGCCCCACCGTCCCGCCTGTGATTTCAAGTAATAGTCATGGTTTCTGAGATCTGCAAAGTGCGGATCGGCATCAATATTGCCTTCTCCCCAAATCAGCTCGGAACCGGCCCATGCTTGAGCACCTTCCTGCCCTCCTTGCACATTCGTATATAAGACATTGAGAGATGCAGAGCCGGTATCTACACAAATCTCTGTACCGCTTGGTGCATAGTTACCCCAAAGGATACAGTTCTTAACTATTACGCTAGCGTTCGTTTGACAACTCACAGCTCCCCCACCGCTGGACGCTGAATTCATACTGAACGTGCAGTTTGTAATCTCTGCAAATCCACCATCCTCGCCTGCTCCGAAGCAGTGAATTCCGCCACCGTCCACGTAGGCTGAGTTTCCGCTAATGATACAGTTGCTTACTTTTGGGCTACCACTGCCGCTGTAGATCCCACCCCCGTGGTAGATTATGGATGTATTATTACTGATCTTACAGTTGGTTATTGTTGGGCTGCTAGCAAGACAGTCGATGCCGCCACCACCAATGAAAGCCCAATTTCCATCAATCAAGCAGCCTCTAATTGTCGGAGGCGTGTGTTCGCAAAAGATTCCGCCACCATAGTGCCAGCTCCAATTTCCGGCGATAATGCAATCCGCGATGAGCGCATCGCTCCAGATACAGTATAATCCACCTCCATAACTAATTGATGTATTATTAGTGATGAAACAGTTTTGTATTTTTGGATTACCAACGTCACATGCAATCCCACCACCGACCCGCATTGCCAAGTTATCACTCACAGTACAGTTAATGATTGTTGGACTACTATGGCAAGCAATGCCTCCACCACTATGAGCAAAGTTTCTTGAGAATACGCAACTAGTCACAATAGGACTGCCCATTTCAATGCACATCCCACCGCCACCGCCGTGGCTTGCCATGTTCCCAATGAAAGTACAATTACTGACAGTTGGGGAACCAGATTCATTAAGCATTCCCGCTCCATTTTCGAGAGTATTGCCTCCGCAAATCACAAAACCATCCAGAACTGCTGTGTTGTCTGTCAAACTGCCCATAACTACATGGTAACTATTCTCGATTCTCGAAGGTTCAAATAGCAAGTCACGAAGATCGTTAACATCAACATCATCACCATTCAGGTCACCACTCAGAACAGTTTCATAACCAGCAATATCTCTTGCATTCGGATCCGCCTCTAAAAGGCCGGCGTAGCCACCTTGAATAGTTACGTCATTGAGGAGTAGGAATGTTGCTTGCCGGTCACCAGCCATTTGATTCGCACCTTGATCCGGTTTATAAATGCCATGTGCTACTCGTATTTCGACTGGCTTATCTGCATCATTCGCATCGGACAGGGCATCCTGTAGAAAATTGTATGCATTCTCCCAACTTGTGCCGTCATTGGCCCCGACGGCATTATCGTCAACGTATATTGTCTTGCCGGAAGTGGAAGTACATAGCGCTACACAAACAAGTATTGACGTTATTAAACGGTTTCTTAGATTTATTCTTACCATTGCGAACTTTCCTTTCCGCTCTGAGGGCTATTGGATGCACATATTCTCCTCTTTTTAAATGCCTTCGAATGTGCTGTGAATCCATATTTTATGATACAGTTTCATAAATTATTGTCAAGAGAAAACTATACATGAAATGTTTAAATAGCCCGGAAACAGGCGTATTTTGTGTTGGCATTCTCGTATGTTTTTACGTAGAATCCGATTTCAATTTGATTACTTGAAACTGAAAGGGCTAATGATGTTTAAGTACATGCTGGTTAGTATGATGCTAATTGTATCGCTCGCCGGTCTCGCCTTCTCCGGCGATACAAATATCCGCGTTGTCGATAAGCCTGATACCGAGGCGGGCAACGATTTCTACGTTGGAAACCGCGCGCCGTTGATGCCGAGTCCGCTGATAAAGTTGCCGGTCGGGGCGATAAAGCCGGCCGGATGGGTTCGCAGGCAACTCGAATTACAGGCGGATGGATTTCATGGGCATCTGACCGAGATCAGCCAGTTCCTCAAGAAAGAGGGCAACGCGTGGTTGAGCCCTGCGGGTGAAGGCGATCACGGCTGGGAAGAGCCCGCCTACTGGCTCAAGGGATTCAGCAACTGCGGCTACATCCTCGGCGACGAGCGCATAATCAAAGAATCGAAGATATGGATCGAGGCGGCACTGGCAAGCCAGAAAGAAGATGGCTGGTTCGGGCCGGACAAGGGTAGGAAAGGATTGGCTACGGGATTAGAGGGCCGTGAAGACTTGTGGCCTAATATGATAATGCTATTCTGCCTGCAGGATTACTATGACTTCACCGGTGATAAACGAGTCATTGCACTAATGACAAAATACATGAAATATCTAATGACCGTGCCGGAAGACAAATTTCTGGTGGGCTACTGGCCGAAGATGCGCGGAGGCGACCTGCTTTACAGCGTCTATTGGCTTTACAACCGGACAGGCGATAAATTCCTGCTGGAGCTGGCCGAGAAGGTGCATCGCCATACCGCCGAATGGGAAAAGGACGTCATCAACTGGCACAATGTCAATATGTCGCAGGGCTTCGGCGAGCCTGGCACGTTCTATATGCAATCGAAGAATCCGAATCATCTGCAGGCGGCCGAGCGCAACTGGCAAAAGATCCGGGACATGTACGGCCAGGTGCCGGGCGGGATGTTCGGCGGCGATGAGAACTGTCGGGAAGGATTTACGGATCCCCGCCAGGCGGTCGAGACGTGCGGCATGGTCGAAATGATGCTGTCACACGAAACACTGCTGACCATCAGCGGCGATGTGAAATGGGCCGACCGCTGCGAGGATGTGGCGTTCAATTCACTGCCGGCGGCGTTTACGGCGGACCTCAAGGCGCTGCATTATCTGACGGCGCCGAACATGATTCTCTGTGACCGAAACAACAAGTCGCCGGGCCTGCAGAACGGCGGTCCGATGCTGCTGTTCGACCCGCATGATCATCGCTGCTGCCAGCACAATACCGGGCACGGCTGGCCTTATTACGCTGAGCATCTGTGGCTGGCGACGCCGGGTAACGGCCTGGCTGCGGCTTTATATGCACCAAGCAAAGTCATGGCGAAAGTCGGCGATGGAACGCAAGTTACGGTTCTCGAAGAAACGCAGTATCCGTTCGACGAGAAAATCAGCATGACCATCACGACCGATAAGCCGGTCCGGTTTCCGCTTTATCTGCGGATACCCGGCTGGTGCGAAAATCCAGAACTGACAGTCAACAATAAAACCTTCAAAGCAACCGGGCCGGGATTATACATCGAGATTAATCGGCAGTGGGCAAATGGCGATAAGGTTGAGCTTAATCTACCGATGGAAATATCACTGCGAAAGTGGACCAAGAATAAAAACAGCGTTTCTGTGGACCGCGGGCCTCTGACCTACTCTTTGAAGATCGGCGAAAAATACGTCCGCCAAGGCGGAACCGACGAATGGCCGGCGTGGGAAATCCATCCGACAACGCCATGGAATTATGGCCTGGTGCTGAACGAAAATGATCCGGCCTCATCGTTCCGCGTAGTGCGCAAAGACTGGCCCGGCGACAATCAGCCTTTTAAGGCTGATGCCGCCCCGATAGAGTTGCGAGCAAAAGCAAAAAAAATCCCGGCGTGGCAGAAAGACCATCTTGGGCTGGTCGGCAAGCTCCAGCAAAGCCCGGCCAAATCCGATGAGCCGACCGAAAACATCACGCTTATCCCGATGGGCTGCGCAAGATTGCGTATTTCCGCATTTCCGACTATTGGCTCGGGCCCCGACGCTTACCAATGGAAAAAGCCGCCCAAGACAATTCCCGCCACTGCATCGCACTGCTGGGAGGCTGACAGCGTCGCAGCACTCAGCGATAAATTAGAGCCGAGAAACTCGAACGACCAGGGCATGCCGCGTTTCACATGGTGGCCTCATAAAGGCACGGCAGAATGGGTGCAGTACGATTTCGAGAAGCCTCAAAAAATCTCCGGTTCAGCAGTTTATTTCTTCGACGATACGGGCGGAGGCGGCTGCCGGATTCCAAAATCCTGGAGATTGCTGTACAAAGACGGCAACAATTGGAAGGAATTATCAAACACCGGCAGCTACGGCGTCGAAAAAGATAAATTCAACAGCGTAAAATTCAGCCCGGTGCAGACAACGGCATTACGACTGGAAGTGCAGTTGCAGCAGGATTTTTCCGGCGGTATTCTCGAATGGCGCGTTGACACAGACCAAAGATAACAATAATATAGCCTGCTCAGATGGCAAGAAATAAAATTACAATAGTAGGAGCCGGCAATGTCGGCGCAACAACCGCCCATATCGCAGCGTCCAGACAGCTCGGCGATATCGTTCTGATCGACATCATTAAAGACCTCGCCGAAGGCAAAGCTCTCGATATCGCCGAAGCAGCCCCGATCCAGCTTTACGATTCTAACATCGTAGGCACCTGCGATTGGGAAGAAACCGCCGGCAGCGGTATCGTTATCATAACCAGCGGCCTTCCCCGCAAGCCCGGCATGAGCCGGGACGATTTGCTCGCAAAGAACGCCGGGATTGTTAAGGACGTCAGCGAAAAAACGGCGAAATATTCGCCCGACAGCATCGTCATTGTAGTGTGCAATCCGCTCGATGCGATGGTTTACACCGCCGGGAAAGTTACAGGCTTTGCAAAAAATAAGGTTATGGGCATGGCCGGCGCACTGGATTCGGCACGCTTTAGCTGCTTTCTCGCTGCCGAGCTTGGCGTGAGCGTCGAGGACATTAAGTGCACATTGATGGGCGGCCACGGCGACGATATGGTTCCTTTACCCAGATTCACATCCGTAGGGGGAATATCGGTAACGGAGCTGCTCGACGAAACAAAAATCGCCGAACTGATCGAACGAACACGAAAAGGCGGCATAGAAGTGGTAAACCTACTCGGCTTCAGCGCTTATTACGCTCCCGCCGCCGGGGCGGCAAAGATGGCCGAAGCAATACTAAAAGACAAGAAGACCGTACTTTCGTGCTGCGCTTATTGCGATAGTCAATATGACGCTGGGGGATATTTCATCGGGGTTCCTGCCATTCTCGGCAAAAATGGAGTTGAAAAAGTCATCGAGCTCGATTTGAACGGCTCCGAACGTGCCCAGTTCGACAAATCCCTCGCCCACGTCAAACAACTCTCGGCAAAGATTGACGAGCTTATATAGACAAATAAAAAAACTTTCGGTTATTTGTTGCCATCTTTCTTGAAATGGTGTAATCTACTAAGCCTTTTAGGAATATGGAGTCCTGTAAAGTAGGGGTGCGAACGGAATTGATAAAGAAACCATTCCAATGCTACCAAATAAACTTCAAAGAATATGCATGTATTTGGCCCTTGCTGTCAAATAACAAGATTGAGGAAATAAGAATATGCCTACAAATATAGAATCCTTCGTCAAAACGTTAGAATCAGAAGGTGTGGATGCCGGTAAGAAAGCCGCCATGAAGATTGAGGCCGAGGCCAAAAAGAAAGCAGACGAAATTAATGCCGAGGCCAAAGAAACGGCAAATCAGATAATTGCGGAAGCACAAGCCGAAGCCGAAAAAGTAAAGGTCCGAATGAATTCAAGTTTGGAATTAGCTGTACGCGATACTATTTTCCTGCTTCGTGAAAAGCTTGGTTTACAGCTTAAAACCATACTGAAATTGAATGTTGAAAAAGCCCTTAATGATGAAGAAACACTTTTGCACGTTTTGCGTGAAGTAATCCCTGCTTATGCAAAGGCCAATACAGAAAATAAACTTACCGCGGAAATTAACATTTCCAACAACACAAAAAGCCGGCTGTTGGAGACTTCACTTAGAGAGTTGGCACATTCACTTAAGAATCAGAACGTTCAGCTTGACATCAATTACAACCTGGCTAAAGAGGGTTTCGAATATAAGATTGAAGGTTCAACTGTAGAAGTAAGTACTGAGTCTGTAACATCTTTGCTGGCGGATATGATTGACCCTGGCCTTCAGCAATTCCTTGAGAAAGCAGCTAAGGCCAAGGACTAAGACGACACAGTAAATTTGACAGCTATCACGAAAGAACCAAAGAGAATAATGAGTAAACTTCATCGATATGACTATTTATTAAGCATTCTTCCGACGTTGGAACAGATGGGCAGCATTCCTCCATTGAGCAAGCACGGTTTACTGGAGCAGGTTATTGGCTCGAATGGTCCTGTTGGTACGGTTGAGATGCTTCTTCTAAGCGATGATCTCATGCAATATCAAGCATTACTGGCGGAAGAAATTGAACAGGATCGAACCGATTTAGCCATTCTTTCTCTTGATAAGGGAGAAAATGAGGATGTTTTACCGGATTTCCTTTTGCCGTCGGAGTCGGCTAAAGGGGCGGAAGAGGAAAAGGAAAACGAGCGATTGAATATCGACGAAATCTGGACACGATATTTCCATCACGCTACGTCTGTAGCAAAACGCACGCGAAGCAGCTTTTTGAAAGCCTGGATTGGATTTGAGGTTGGTCTTCGCAATGCTTTAGTCACAGCTCGTGCTCAAATCCTCGAGTTAGATTCTGCCGCTTATCTTGTCGCACCCGAACTGGCTGACAAGAAAACGGATTATAGTCACACCGTATCGGAATGGTCCGGAGCTTCTGATCCCCTAACTGCACTGAAAGTACTGGATGAAGCGAGATGGGACTGGCTCGAGGAGCATGGGGGCTGGTACAGTTTTTACGCCTGTGAAATTGAAGTGTATGCTGCAAGACTGGTGCTTCTGCACCGCTGGCGGAGGATTTTATCTGAGAAACAACAACGCAATGAGACAAGTTTAACATAAACCTGATTGCATGATACAATGTTAATATCGCTTGATAGTGAGGGAATATTGTGATAGGACAAATTAAAGCCGTCTTTGGAAATATGGTCGTGGCTCAAACCAAAGACCGAGTTGTTAAAAACGCCGTAGGTTATTGTATTCGCAATGATGGAATAAAGCTTTTGTGCGAAATTATCCGAGTTCGGCGCGATTCAGTTGATCTTCAAATATTTGAAGAGACTCGCGGCCTGAGGGTAGGAGACCGGGTAGAGTTTCAGGATCAAATGCTCTCTGTAGTGCTTGGTCCGGGCCTGTTAGGCAAGATATATGATGGACTTCAGAATCCACTGCCGTTGTTAGCTGAAAAGGTTGGTTTTTTTCTCGAACCAGGCAATTATATTCACGCTCTTGATACCGAGTGTTCATGGGACTGGACTCCCAAAATTCAAGCGGGCGCCGTGGTTGAGGCAGGAGACACCATCGGCAGCGTTCCGGAGAGTATCTTCGAGCACAATATTATGGTACCTTTCGGCTGGGAAGGCCAATACACAGTTCAATCCGTTGCCGAATCAGGTTCATATCCCATTGTAAAAGAAATTGCAACTCTGACTGATTCCTCAGGCAAAGAACACCCTGTAACCATGGAACAAGTCTGGCCGGTAAAACAACCGTTGTGCGTAGCTAAGAGGCGATTGCTGCCAAGTAAACCGCTGGTTACAAGCGTTCGTATCGTTGATACTATGTTCCCGATTGTTCAGGGTGGTACGTACTGTATTCCAGGGCCTTTCGGTGCCGGCAAAACCGTATTGCAGCAGATTACTTCACGGCATGCCCATGTCGATATCGTAATAATTACCGCCTGCGGCGAACGGGCAGGTGAAGTTGTCGATACGATTAGAGAATTCCCTAAACTGCAGGATCCGCGGACAGGCAAGAGCCTGATGGAACGAACCATCATCATCTGTAATACTTCCGCAATGCCTGTAGCCGCTCGCGATGCATCCGTATATACAGGAGTGACGCTGGCGGAATACTATCGCCAGATAGGTTTGAATGTTTTGCTTCTGGCCGATTCGACCAGTCGCTGGGCCCAGGCTATGCGTGAGATTTCAGGGCGTTTGGAAGAGATACCCGGTGAGGAGGCATTTCCCGCCTACCTTGAAAGTCGCATCGCAACTTTCTATGAGCGGGCGGGAGCTATTGAGCTTCGTGACAAACGCATAGCATCGGTGACTATCGGCGGTACAGTCAGTCCCGCCGGAGGCAACTTCGATGAACCTGTTACCCAGGCAACGCTCAAAGTTGTCGGCGCTTTCCACGGCCTGAGTCGATCCCGAAGCGATGCACGTCGTTATCCCGCCATCGATCCGCTGGATAGCTGGAGCAAGTATGTCGGCATCATCGAACAAAAAAAAGTTGAAATAATAAATCGCTTACTAAGGCGAGGTGACGAAGTACGCCAGATGATGACGGTAGTCGGTGAAGAAGGAACACCCATTGAAGATT
>Ga0268282_1001502_pt1 | contig 10212 bp, 4 predicted proteins | sample saktaG_12_FD_190133 | JGI IMG/M metagenome (GOLD analysis project Ga0268282, IMG submission 190133) | Saline water microbial communities from Sakinaw Lake, British Columbia, Canada - sak_2011_5_24_120m | ecosystem: Environmental > Aquatic > Non-marine Saline and Alkaline > Saline ...
GTGTATCACCTGAATCCCAACCGGTGTTAGGACCAGTGCGAGCAAGATAATAGTGATTAAAGATATGAGGAGGATAAGTAATGAAAAGGGTAAAGACAATCCTAAAAGCCCGGTACAGCAGGAAAGTTATCATATATTTACTGATGTGCTGTCTGGTTTTGAACACATCGCTTCCGGCCGTGCTGGCCACACCTTCCGGGGCTCGTCCCGACCTAAGGGATGGCGGCGGCATGTCAATCACCTATAAAACCGGTCTAAACAATAATACCACACTGGTAAACGTTGATACCACCCGCACAATTATTAACTGGGATAGCCTGGATACAAGGGGTGGTGCCGCTGATGTGCGAGAGACTCTTGCCTTCACTCAGAACACCTGGGGGGGCAGTTTGACAAATTCTGCTGTTCTGAACAGAATTTCCGGACCTGCAACTCAATTTAACGGAGACCTAAGCGCCCCCGGAATGCGCATTTTCATGGTTAATCCCGCGGGTATTGTATTCGGCAGCGGCTCGACTGTCAATGTCACGCAGTTGGTCGCTTCAGGTCTGAATATGTCAAACGATGCATTCAAAAATGTCCTGGACGACGTGGGTAACCAAATGGTTTTCTCCGGCGGTAGCGGAGAAGTGAAAAATTACGGCACAATTAATGCCAATAACGTTATTCTGGTTGGCAAGAAGGTTATTAATGTCGGCTCTATTACTGCTGATGCAGGATTGGTTGTAATGGCCGCCGGCGATAAAGTATTTCTTGCTCAGGACGGTAGCGAAGTTTTAGTAGAACTCCTGGCAGATCCCCTGAATACAACCGATGATGTCCTTAACGGTGGTTCAATAATTGCTGATAATGGGAAAATCATTCTCGCCGCCGGTGATACCTTTTCAAGAGCTGTCTCTAATATTGGTACCCTTGCAGCAGCGGGCGGCGAAGTAACGATACAAGCTTCAAAGATTAAAAACAAGGGTCTGATTGATGTTAGTAGCAGCATCAACGGCGGCAGCGTTGCCTTAACAGGGACTGAGGAAGTAATAATCGGCATAGACGGTATTATCGAGGCAAATGCCGGAGACAACATAGACGGCGGAGACGGTGGAAGTGTAACGATACAAACTGACGGTCTGTTTCGCATGGATGAAGGCTCATCGATTTCGGCTGTCGGCGGCAGTGTCTCAGGTAAGGGCGGATCCGTGACGATCAACTGTGATAAATTTGAAATTCACGGTGATATTTCCGTCTCGCCCGTGAATGTAATCGAAGAACCGGGCATGGTGGAGATTAGTACCCTAACAGACGTTACTATTGCGGATGGTGCGAGTGCCGGTGCCATGAATACTCTTTACGAGGATGATATCGAAGCCCTTTCGCAGTCAGCTACAAATCTTATTGTAAACACTAAAGGAAACATTACCGTCCAGAATATAACCGACGATTGGGGTTCTGGCGAAATCACAGGTCAATTCGGCGATATTGAGCTTAATGCAACAGGTGATGATAGTGCCGTTACATTCGAGGACAATACCGATACTATCAGAACAACCCTCGGGGATATAGTTATCAAAGCCGGCAGCGGCGGCATTAATGTCGGCAATCTAACAACCGGAAAAACCGTATCTGACCAGAAACCCACTCCGGGTCAGATACTTCTGTCCACCAGCAATGAAGGTGACATAACCACGGGAGACCTGCTGATCGGGTCCGGGTCGGGTCTTGCTAAAATCGATGTCGTTTCTTCCGGCAACCTTACCGTTAACGGTGACGTTATCGTTGGAAGTGAATCTGACATCGTAAATGTTTTTAACGGCCAAAATGCTCACGCAGCGGTTTATCTAACCGCCGCTGATAATGTTCAGATCAATGGTAAAGTGGGCGCGCATGCTCGAGGCGTAGATGATGAAATAACAGAAGACGATATAACCATGGCCGAAATCAGGATTTTTGCTGGTACAGATCAAGATTTGATCGGGGATGCTTTCATAGGCGGTGACGTTGTTGCCGATGCAGAATCGTCGGATCAGGGAACCGCTGAAGCGATCGTAGAGATAGATGCATGGGGCAACGTTACATTTGCCGATGGAGCTGAGGCTCACGCTATAGCCGATAACGGAGACGCGGAGGCCGGGCCGGGAACTGAGAATGATGAGGAATTTAGTGATGAGGATCCTCCCGATCATGCTCGAATTATCATCAATCCACAGTATTATCCAACACCACCGCTGATAGGGATTGCTGATGAATTCTCAACGCCTAAAGGCGATGCTATCTCTCTTGACGTTCTGGCCAATGATACACAAGCCGGTGAAAACTTTATAGACGGCACAATAAATTCTTACACGGATCCTGATGCCGGTACGGTGACACCGACTATGAACGGTGACAGTATCGTAGGACTTACTTATAATCCGCCTGAGGATCTCAGCACCTTAACATTTGATGAAAATGGCGAAGCCACGGTCACCTTTACTTACGTAGGAAGATTAATAAAAAATGATGAGGTACTTCTCTCTGAGGATACTACAGTTACTATCACTTTGGTCAATAATCTTCCGGTCGCAGTTGATGATTTGACGACAACCATTCAGAATCAGATTGTTAACATCAATGTGATTGCCAATGATACTGATTTGGACCTGGATGACGTTCTCGCAGCAATAGAAGGCGCTGTCGCACCAAAGAACGGCACTTTAGTGCTGAACGTGGATGGCACATTCACCTATACACCGAACCATGGCTTTTTCGGAGACGACAGCTTCACGTATTCGGTCACTGATGGTATAAATACATCATCGGAAGTGGAAGTAAGAATTAAGGTCACTGAAGTGCCTCCGATACCACTGTCAACGCTCGTTATACCATATATACATCCGGCACCGGGTCTCGATGGAATAGCTCCGGTAGGGGTAGAAATTTCAGGATGTCCGGCTTTGGCAAAATGGGTCGCCGAGGAACTTGGGGTAGACGAGGGGACGGTCGATATTTGGATGGCAAACTCTCTGGCCTCCACCAAAAGCATTCAGCCGTACGATGCGTATTCGCAGCTTATGAAGGCCGCGCTAATTCTGAAGGATGCCGATGGCACTCATATAGCCGCTCTGGCACAGGTAATGAATGAGTTCGCATCGAGTTTCGCACCACCGACCGAGGAGCAGATGGCAGCAATTGTAAATGCAATAAGAGGCAACACTGATGAAGACAGTTATTATGCTTTAGCCGATGAATACCTCGACGCTCTTGTGACATACATTGGCATCTTGAACAGCGAAATGGGTTTTTCGACAACAAAATCAGTACAATTTGTTACAAATAAATATATTAGTCGATTGAATCAGGATCAGAATGTCGGCGTCGTTGCCTTCCTTGCAGGATGTTTAGGTGTTCTTGGAGGATAAAAAGCAGGTTAATATTCTAATTTACGAAGTTTAAGTTTGCCGTCAGAGACTATTCAACCGCCCCTGACGGCAACTTTTTTTTGAAAATATAATGCTTATTCGATAGCTTGTGCAATCGGGGCATAATCCACATACAGTGACATCCCCATAAGCACCTCGCAGGATAGAGAGGTATCTATGGTACCAGACGGGCGGAGGGGCGGGGGCATGGTTCGGATTTGTGGGTGGCGGAGTCCCACAAGTAATCCTGTCCCGCTCTGAGTTTCGCAAGCAAAAAAAAGCCAGGGACAAGAACCTGACGCCTTGCCCTCGACACTAATTTACATATCTCTGTAAGTCTTTCCCATTGCTAACGTTGTGGCAACTGGGGAACGAGGATTCGGACCTCGACTAACTGATCCAGAGTCAGTCGTGCTACCATTACACTATTCCCCACAAACACATTTTTATCAATCTGTGCTTACTTTACACCCAACAGTCCGGCAATGCAAGAAAATTCTGTATGATATATCTGCCCTGAAAATGCAAGATTGACAAAGCGCCTAAATGATACTAAGTTGCGATTTTATTAAATATTATGAAGATTCTATAAGGACACTGCCCCATGACATTCAAACACATACGCATTTCTATTACATTTTCGTTGATGGCTTTCTTAGCCGTAGGTTGCAGTCCTGAGAGGGCGAATCGCGACGCCCAGCAGAAATCCCCCAGCATAGAACTGTTGAGAGACACATGGGGTGTCCCCCATATTTTTGCTGAGACCGACGCCGGGGCGATGTACGGCCTGGGTTATGCCGCAGCCGAGGACCGGGCGTTCCAGATGTACTATAATCTGCGTATAATTCAGGGCCGTCTGGCTGAGCTTACAGGCAATGTGAAAATCGGCGTCTCCAGCAGACAGCCTCAGGGCAGGAACTCGGCCCTGCGTAATGATATCAAAATGCGAACCATCGGATACTACCGTGCCGCTCAGAAAGTTGCCGCCAATCTTGACGCCGAATCCCTTGCCCTGCTCCAGGCATACAGCGACGGCGTCAACGATTACATCAAGAACTATCCGAACGATCTGTTATATCTCTTTGAGACGTACAATCTGGAACCCGAACCCTGGACACCCGCCGCGTGTGTTGCCTCATGGTGGCGGATTGCTCTTTTCTTCTCCGGCGATGGCCTGCGTGAGATGCCTGCCTATTATGAGATCAAGGACGGCAAGAGAAGAGTCCGCGATTTTGCGCCGGACGATGCCGCCGGCGCCATTCGCGGCCGACCCATAAGAGACGATGCCTCCGTTATACAGCGTGACGACGTCACGGACGAGTGGCTTCGCAAGGTCATGGACTTTGCGCAACAGCACAATCTGAGGCGTAAAGTTGATGTCTCGCCGCCTCGCCGGAGGCCGCCGCCTCCACCACGGTTCAGCCATGCCTGGGTTGTGGGCAAGGACAAAACTACGGACAAATCATCCGTACTGGTCAGTGACCCGCAGACACCGGTTCGCAATCCTTCGCTGTTTTACGAATTCCACTTCGGCGGTAAGACATTCAACGCCCGCGGTATCGGGGTGCCGGGCAGTCCCAATATTCTGATCGGCTTTACAGAAAACGTCGCCTGGGGTCTTACCGCGCTCGGCGCCGACCAGGCCGACCTTTTCGTACTCAAAACCGATCCCAACCGTCCGAACCAGTATCTTTTCGACGGCCAATGGCGCAACATGGAAGTGCATGACGAAACGATAAAGGTCAAAGACGGCAGGGAGCGAACGATCACTTTCAGACAAACCCATCTCGGCCCTGTAGTGACATCTCTGGCGATGGGCGTTCGGCCCGGCGACGAAGTCGTACTAAAGCGCATCCCAATATGCGAACCGAAGAGCGATACTTTCCAGGGCGCACTGGCCATGATGCGATCGAAAGACGTCTATGAATTCCAGCAGGCAACCGGAAGCTGGCGTTTCCCCAGCGGTAATTGCGTATTCGGCGACAGCAAGGGCAATATCGGGTACAAGACTATCCTGGCATTGCCAATCCGTTCAGCCAATGCCCTGCTGGATGAACGAGCGGCCCACGAGGGATGGAGTTCCGAAAATGACTGGCAGTGCATCCTTCCCCACGAACTGCTGCCGCAAGTCATAAATCCCAAAAACGGCTGGATCGTCACGGCCAATCATCGGCCCATTGCTTCCTTCTATCCCATCTCGTTGGGCATCTCTACCGGCAGTCTCGGCGACACCGACCGCTCATGGCGGCTCAAAGAACGCGCAGTCGCCAAAGAAATCTTCAGGCCGGAAGATGTGCTGGACATTCACTATGACACTGTCGCTCCCATCAAACGCGACCTTGTTCTTCTCGGCTATCATTTGCGGGATGTGCTGAAGTTCCCGCTGGAAGAAGAAACGCTTAAAGCGCTTGACTACCTTGAAGACTGGCGAGCCAACGGGTGCAAATCCGAAATGGCAGTCAAGGGAACGGAAATAATCAACCTGATGCCGATGGCATTCAGGCAGCAGTTCGTGGCTGCTACGGTTTACGGCGGGGGGATTTCAGGCCTCTGTAACATGCTGCAGACCGTCAAAGCCCGGATCGAGAAAGATCCTAATGCCCCGCTGACCGAACCCGAAGCAGAGTACGTTAATCTGATTCTAAGAGCGGCCTGGCGATACGGCAAAGCCAATTATGGCGACGATCCGGCAATATGGCACGAGCGGGGCAAGGCTAATTTGCTCGAAACGAAGCTTCCATATTTCTCTACACTGGACGGCTTCGAGTCACTCGATAAGGAGAAGGACTTAACGTTGCCTGCTCTGAGCTGTATCGAGGGCGGCACCATTTTATCGCAGAAGGCGCAATCTTATACACAATACGTAACATTAAGTGATGTGGATGAATCACTGGCGCTGTTACCAATAGGGCAGTCTGAGCATCCTGAGAGCCCCTACAGACTCAGCGGTTACGAACTATGGAGCCGGGGCAAACTAAGACCTGCACCGCTTTCGCGAAAGAAAGTGGAAAAATATGTGATATCTAAGAAAAGCCTGTGACTTATTGTTCTTTGTCGGTAAGTCTGCTGTAACTAAGCAGTTTCCAGCCGGATGGTAGGAGTATCGTGGCTAATATTATTTTCACCAGGTCGCCAACAATAAATGGGTACAAGCCCAAGGTTAATACTATCCTGTTGAATCCCGTCAGACAGGATAGCCAGAACAATCCGAATGTGTAGATAACCAGATTCCCGAAAACCATTGCTAAAACTGTCGTTCCGATCCGCCGGTCCCACCCCTTTTCCGCCAGCCGTCCCGTGATGTAAGCGGCGGGAATAAAACCGAACAAATATCCTCCGGTCGGCCCCAACAGGGCGGCCGCACCAATGCCGACCGCGAAGACCGGCAGGCCTGCGGCACCTTCTATAATGTAGGCAAGAACGGCCAGAGAACCCCGGCGTGCCCCCAGCAGCGCTCCAATCATCAGCACGGCAAAAGTCTGGCCCGTTACGGGAACGGGGCTGAATGGCAGCCAAACTTTGGCATGAGCGCACAGGCAGATCAGCAGTGAGCCGCCAATAATCAAAGCAACATCATAAAAGCCGGCAAGCCTTTTCTCACAAGGCCGCAAAAGGTCGGCTACGGTAACGTTCGTCAGCATATTTGTTCCATCGATAAATACAGGCGATTCCTATCGCTCTAATCCGACAATATAACAATCTATCATCCATCGGCAATTATATTGGAGGCTTGTTCCAGCGTCAAATACCATATCGGCAATCTTTTAAACTTAAAATGGGCCTATACCGAACAAAACGGTATAGGCCCCGAACTTCTGCAAACCTGCTATACGAATAACTTTATTCTAATTACCGGCTAAATCCCAGCTTACGGTGCCGGTTCCGGAGCGGGCGTAAGCAGCCGAATGTCATCAATGAATATCTTCCCTGCGCCGCCGGGAATGGTCATATTGCCTTGTGTTCCCAGGCCGATCGCGATTTTGTCTACATCGGTCAGAGTTATACCCTGATCGGATAAAACCTGCAATGGGATGATCCATTCGGTCCATTCGTTAATCTGTGATGCTGTCGGATCGTCATGGACTACTACGGCAGGTGCACCGGTCCCGATACCATCGGGGTTGGAGACCGCCACGTACAGCGGCTCTGCATCGTTGCTGGCTATGCCAATATCCTGGTTCGCCCACTGCGCGCCGACCGAGCCGGTAGTCGTAACGTTGGTGAATACACCTTCGCATGTGGCTCCCGCGTTGTGAGCGGTCACTGCCAAACCTATATAGACGTTTGCACCCATCTGAATGGGTTCGGCCACACCCTGCATCTGCCAGGCCGAGCCGTTTGCGGAACTGTACGCTATAAAGTTGCCGGCCAGGGTACGCTCTATCTTTACCCAGTACGGCGCGGTTAGGCCGGTGGTCGTATCGTCGGCACTGACACCGCCCGTTTCCGGACGTCGCTGGAAGGACACGCCGGAAGTTGCTGAGACGACCATCATCGCGTGTTTCGAGTCCGGATCCAGCGTCTCGCGAATCATCACGCCGGCCTTGGCCCAGGCGTTTGTGTTTTCGACGCTTTCGACCCTGGCGACTATCGAGCCGGGACCGGAGAGCGTCTTGTAGGCAAAGTGGAACTCATCATGAAACTCGCCTGCTGCGGGACCAACGTCCCAGATATCCGCGCCGGAGGCGGTAATCGTGTAAGTGCCGACCGGGCCATCTGTAAAGCTGCCGACGGAAGCAGGATTGCCTCTGAACCACAGCGACAAATTTGCAACGCCTTCTTCGGTCCAGTCACGCTGACCTGTCAGCGTCAGTTCCGTCTCTGAATACTTCGAAAAGCCCTGCTTATTGTTGTCGTAGGAAATGGGCATTGACTGGCTGTCGCCGTGGACAATGGTTTCCTCGGTATAAGAAGCAGTGGTTTCATCGCCTACTGCCGAGCCGGTGCCGTTGCCAGGAATGTAACCGGGAGTACCTTGCGAGCCGGCGCCGAGTCCATCGTGCCATGCAAACCATATCTGGTTGTCGCCAGTATTGTAGTCCTCGAAGTCGTCTATGACTAAGAAGTCACCGGTCGTAAAGCTCCAGACGTTGCCCGGCCATGGACTATCGGGATTGACGCCGTTGACCTCATCGATGCGCCAGTAGTACACGGTATTAATTGTAAGCTTGCCGGGGTCGTAGCTCTCTTCGCCAAGGGCTTTTGTCCCCTTGTACTCGGGCGAGGCTGATGTGGCGTTCTTGACGGCATCCGCGTCCGAGCCGAAGTAAACCTCGTGCGAATCGGCGACGGCTCCCGCAGCCCACTTAAGAACCACGGACGGCTTTACGTCCACAGCACCGTCGGCCGGATTCGGGCCGCTGACGGCACCCAGAGTAGTGAAGCTCCAGACTTCGCCTTTATGCGTCTCGGCGCCGTCGAACTCATCGACACGCCAGTAGTAAGTCTTAGCCAATTCGAGCAGGCCTGGAGTGTATTTTGTGGTTCCGTTAGGAGTGCCCGTGACAGTGTCGTTCACTTCGTCAAAATCTTCGCCGAAGACTATATAGTGCAATTTTGTGCCGAAACCAGCCGTCCAGCTAAGTACTACATTAAGATCGACGAATTCGGTGCCATCAGCCGGCTCGGGGAAATAGGCGGTCTTGGGTGGAACGGTGAAGCTCCAGACGGGGCCTTTCCACGGACTATTCGGGTCGGCTTCATTGACCTCATCGATTCGCCAATAGTAGGTCGTGCCGTTAACAAGACCTTCTTCGTAAGCAAACCCTGGAAAGCCGGCAACATAAAACAATGTATCGGCGGCCAGGTTGCCTCGGAATGTATCGCCGATGCCGTCGTTCACATCTTCTAAATTATCGCCCATATAAACATCGTGAGAAGCCGCGAAATCTCCCGGCTTCCAGGAAAGTGTCACCCACGTAGCCGGATGAATAGCACCATCTTGTGGAACAGGATTATAAGCATAAGGAAATCCCGCCCCCCCCATCTCAGCCTTAATCTCATCTTGCGACAGAGCTTCGTCGAATATCTTGACCTCGTCGAGTTTGCCGAGCAGATCCCGACCAGAATATGTCCCGAGGGTCAATGAGCCTCCGAGCCTGTGTTCGAGTCCGCTCGTGACACTTAGCTCTCCATCGACTTCCCCATCCAGATAGAGGGTTAGCATATCAGTACCAGCGTCATAAGTCAGCGCAGTATGGTACCAGGTATCGGCCTCCACGGCAGTTTGACCGTCTACTACTGACCAGGCGCCGGCGCTTGTGACTACACCATGGATCTTTTGATCGGCATTATCCTCGTGAAGCGAGAAGCCGTAATCGTCGCCTCTGGAGAGGTAATCCTGTCGTACTGACGTATTATCGACCTCGTTGAAATTAACCCAAGTCATCAAAGTAATGGACTCTGGATTTATATTAGCCCCACCAGGCACGCTTACAGAATCACCACCACCAAACTCAATCGCACCGTTAACCTTCCCAACTGCCACCCACTGCGGACTACCAACGAAGGTGCCGTCATTCCCGCCACTACTTGAGTCGGCGGCAGTAGTGCCGGTGCCCTCGTCGAGCCTCCACCAGCCGACGAGTTCCGCCTGAGCTGAGCTTGTCAGAACGAGGCTCAGCACCAAACAAAAACAAGCCAAATAAATCAACTTTTTAAACATAATAATCCTCCTTCAAAAAGAATTACAAAAACCATGCTTTGATCACACACCAAAACACTCGTGATTTGTGATAGACATATCAATATTATTGCCTTGACTAAAGATTCAGATTTGACGCCACCTCCTTTCTTCAATAGCTCAATATGAGTTGCCAATTGA
>Ga0268282_1001508_pt1 | contig 10202 bp, 4 predicted proteins | sample saktaG_12_FD_190133 | JGI IMG/M metagenome (GOLD analysis project Ga0268282, IMG submission 190133) | Saline water microbial communities from Sakinaw Lake, British Columbia, Canada - sak_2011_5_24_120m | ecosystem: Environmental > Aquatic > Non-marine Saline and Alkaline > Saline ...
GAGAAATACCTGAAATCCCTTATGAAGCCCTGCGAGAGGCAATTATAAACGCCACCGCTCATCGGGATTATTTTAAAAAAGGTACTAATATAATGGTAGAGATGTTTGATGATAGGATTGACATAACCAATTTTGGTGGACTGGCAAAAGGATTAAACCCGGAAGACTTTGGTAAAAAAAGTGTCTTAAGAAATCCCAATATCGCCAACCTATTACACCGGGCAGGATATATCGAGAAGATGGGAACTGGTATCAATAAGATGAGGAATCTCATCTCTAAAGCCGGATTGCCACCCGTTAAATTTGAATTTGATAATTTCTTCACGGTGACTTTTAAAAGACCTATCAGAAAAGAAATAACTTTCTTTGCAGAAAATGATAAGTTACTTAAAACAATTGATGATACTATAAATGATACTATAAATGAACCAATAAATGAGGTAGTAAAAAAACGGTTAATAAAAGAAATATTATATATTGCAAAATACAGTTTTATTACAAGAACAGTAATTGAAAGTATATCCAAAATATCAATAGCAACTGCTAAAAGAGATGCATTCTTATTGAAAAAGATAGGATTTATTAAATTTAAAGGAGCTCGAAAAACAGGTAAATACATACTAACTGATAAAGGGAAGAAAATTCTGGATAGTACCATCTTGTCTTAACTTTTTTTATTACAGCCGAGGGAAGAGGAAAAAAAGAAGGATTTTACCAACCTTTTGTCGTATTAAAATAAGGTTATAGAGAAATTAAAAAAGATACAATTTATTTGCTCTCTACTGGCGATTCAATAAATAAATATATATTCTTGAAGAGTGATAAAGAACCGTTCACTAACACACTATAACTCTATAGCTTCTAAGGAGAAATAAAATTAGGAATAACACAGGAGATGGGTTTTTAACAAAATGAAAGGAAATGGGATCAAATCTTTGTTCTTGACAGTTACTCAACTGTTTATCAAGAATTAAAATTTGACCCAGGTACTTTACATAAACTATGAAAAATATTTTTAATCATTATATCCAATTGATTTCTTCTAAATTTTCTCATGTAGAAACAAGTGAAATGGGTTACCGTGCCGATTTTGAAATTTTACTAAAAGGTATTTTTAAATTAATCAATGTTAAACGCGTAGATCATGACCCCAAAGCCAAACAGGGAAACAAACCGGATTTTATTGTAATAAATAAAGATGTTCCCATTTTGTATATAGAAGCAAAAGACATTGGAGTATCTCTAGATAAAGTTGAAAAATCAAAGCAAATGGCACGATATTTTGGTTATACAAATTTAGTTCTTACCGACTATCTAGAATTTCGATTTTACCGAAATGGCCTTCCCTATGAGGAACCAATTAAAATAGCAAGTTATGATTTAAAAAATCGCATCATTACTCCACTTTCCCAAAATTATGAGCAGGCAGCAAAAACACTGCTCGATTTTACCCAGTCACAAAAGGAACCAATAAAATCAGGAAAACATCTCTCCAAGATTATGGGAGGAAAAGCGCAGAGAATCAGAGATAATATAAGACATTTTATGGCTTCTGATTCAGCACAAAATAAAGAACTTATTCATATTTATAAGGCAATCAAGAAAATGCTGGTGCACGATCTTACAATAGACGCTTTCTCGGACATGTACGCACAGACATTGGTTTATGGATTATTTGTTGCCAGATACTACGATGATTCACCAGATACCTTTAGTCGTCAAGAAGCTCGCGATCTTGTGCCTGCATCTAACCCTTTTCTTCAACACTTTTTTGATCACATTGCCGGCCCCAATTTCGATAAACGCTTAAGCTACATTGTTGATGAGCTTTGCCTAGTTTTCCAGCATGCCGATACCAAAAAACTTATTGAAGAATATATGGGCGATGCCGATCCGGTCATTCATTTTTATGAGGATTTTTTAAAGGAATATGATCCGGCATTACGCAAAAAAATGGGTGCATACTATACGCCCCTCCCTGTTGTAAGATTTATTATTCGTTCTGTTGATTATATTTTACAAAAAGAATTTAACCTCCCAAACGGACTTGCGGATACTTCTAAATTGCCCAATAATAAACATCGCGTTCAAATTTTAGATCCTGCTTTAGGAACAGGTACATTTATCAGTGCCACCATAAGGACTATTTATAAGCGACTTAAAAAACAGGGGCAATTAGGTCGCTGGCCGGCTTATGTACACCATGACCTTTTGCCCCGCTTGCATGGTTTCGAGCTAATGATGGCACCATATACTATCGCACATCTCAAACTAAGCATAGCTTTCAAAAAAACCGGATTTTGGAAATTTAATAGACGGTTAGGTATTTATCTCACAAACTCTCTGGAAAAAAGTGAAGCACAACAAAATCTTTTGTCGTTTGGCTTTGCCGAAAGTATCGCAGAGGAAGCCAAAGAAGCTGATAAGATCAAAAGAGAAATACCCATCATGGTTGTTATAGGAAATCCACCATATAGCATTAGCTCACAAAATAAAAGTACGTGGATTCTACAACTAATAAAGGACTACAAAACAGGATTGAATGAGCGAAAAATTAATCTTGACGACGACTATATAAAATTTATTCGCTTTGCCGAACATTTTATAGAGAAAAATAAAAGTGGTATTGTGGCGATGATTACTAATAATTCATTCATTGATGGGATTACTCATCGGCAAATGCGAAAACACCTGCTGGAAACATTTGACGAGATTTATATTCTTGATCTTCATGGAAATTCTAAGAAAAAAGAAAAAGCACCGGACGGTGGAAAAGATGAAAATATTTTTGACATACAGCAAGGCGTATCAATAAATATTTTTGTGCGTAAAAACGATAAAAAAGAAAAGCTTGGTACAGTCTATCACGCGGAAATATTTGGTAAACGCGAAATAAAATTTGCGACACTCAATAAAACTAAAGTGAGCTCAATAAATTGGAAAAAATTATCATATGATGAACTATATTATTTCTTTGTGCCAAAAGATTTCTCTGCAGGGGTAAAATACTTTAATGGATTTGACATAACTGAACTATTCCAGATCTATTCTGCTGGTATAAAAACAAAAATAGATTCAATAGCTACTGATTTTAATAAAAGCAGCCTCTCTGATAGAATCAGTGAAATTCTTAACAAGAAAGTAAGTCTAAAAGAAATAATTAATCAGTATAATTTAGGCTTAAATACTACATGGGAATATAAAAGAGCAATGAAAGCAGTTTTTGACGAATCAAAAATCAGACCTTTCGCTTACAGACCTTTCGATTACAGATATGTATATTTTGATCATGATTTCCTGTCTAGAAGCAGAAAGAAAGTTATGAGTAATCTTATTCAGCCAAATCTAGCACTTGCTTTTATTCATCAAGGACGTAATTATGGCGTTGAAGTACAAGTGATAAAAGATGTAACATGTGAAGATTTCGTTACAAATCATACTTTCGTAGCACCACTCTATATTTACTCTAACGATAGGATGCGTGTCCCAAATTTCAAAAAAGAAATTATTGATGAATTAGAAAAAATTGTTGGCAATATTTTCCCTGAAGAGATTTTTGATTATATTTATGCCATTCTGCACTCACCAAATTATCGCGAAAAATACAAAGAATTTTTGAAGATTGATTTTCCACGCGTACCGTATCCGAAAGATACAAAAACTTTCAAAAAACTAGTCGCGTTTGGAGCAGAATTGCGCTCTTTACATCTCTTTGAATCGCCAAAGGTAAATCAATTCATAACAACTTATCCCATCGCTGGTTCTGATACCGTTGAAAAATTAGCTTATAAAAACGGAAAAGTATTTATCAATGCTGAGCAATACTTCGGCAATGTTCCCGAAGTAGCATGGAATTTTTATATCGGTGGTTATCAACCGGCACGGAAGTGGCTGAAAGACCGCAAGGGGCGTGCTTTAACCAATGCGGATATCGAGCACTATCAGAAAATAATTGTGGCGCTGGCGGAGACTAATAGAATTATGAAAGAAATAGATAGTAATATTTAATGATGAGAAAGTATTTATAATGTTGTGAGAACGGTTATACCGGACCAATAATTCGGTTTTTTAACAGAAGATCTATAGGACCTGCGGAGTTTTTTATCTAGATGGTATAAGGCTTTAGGTATTATCATAGATAGACGTCCTAAAGAAAGATCTAAGAAGGAAGTTGATAAATAGGTGTTTGTCCCTCTTATTACTAGGGCAAGCAATATCCATAATGCCATAGGGGATATCATTTTGTTCTGGTAGAATAAACCCTCTCTAACTATTAACCGTTATGTGTAACCTTAAAAAAAAGGATAATAAAATGGGATTATTTAGTAAATTATTCAGTAAAAAGGAGGATAAGAAAACTTTGACATTGAATTCAGAAGAAACAGGAGAGAAAATTCCAATCATAGAACGACCTGTAATATGTTGCCTTGACCTAGATAGAGACACGATTTCTGTATTGAGAAGAGCAGGTGCAAATATATTCGATGGGACTCTGGGCTCAAAAGTTCAAGTTCCCAACAAAGAAAGTGGATATCAACACCGACTATTATTAAACAATAATTTTCCTCCAAATTTGCATGAATACGATATCATTATTATTGATTTAGCTAATTCAAAGACAATTGATTATAAAACAGAAGAACATGAAAGAAAAATGCATACAGGGAAAGTTTCTACTTATTTTTTAAGTACCTACCCAGAGACACTTTTTGACCCAAGGCCTTTCTCTTCTTCCATTTTAGGAGGAAAAATAAAAAGAATTAAGAATAGAAAATATTTAGTTTTGGCTTTTTCATCAGAAGCTTATGGCTTAGATTACGAACTTGTTAATATTACTGAAGATGATGCAGAAATAAAAGAATTTCCGGAATATTGTATATATTCTTTTTGGGATTCTGTGCCGATTGCAGAACCAAAAATAGGTAAAGAGATTTATCTTAATAGTAAGATAGATAGTGAATTTCGATCAATTTTGGGAAAATATAAAGCAGGTTCTTTTTATAATCAAACATTCAAACAACCAATAATATGGGAAAATAATAAAAAAATTAAAGATGAAAAGTATCTTCCATTGATGACCAATATGGATGGAGACATCATCTCCTATATGGAAAGCAATGAAAACGAAAACCTAATCATTTTTCCTCAATTAAAAGATAAAAGTAATTTTTTAATTGAATTTTTATCAAAAATAGGTCCGTCATTTTATCCCGAATTATTCCCGTATGCTACGAATTTTAGCTGGAAAGAACAAGAAGAATATTGGTTGCCAGGATATTCTCAATTAATTGAAGAGAAATCAAATATTACAAGAGAATACGAAGAAAAAATAAAGGAAAATGAAAAGAAAATCGAAGATAATCGCTCTAAGTATTCCTTTCTTCATGGGCTTATAACAGAAACGGGCGATTCTCTAAAAAAATCACTGATACAATATCTAAAATGGTTAGGGTTTGAAAAGGTTAAAGATTGTGATCAAGACAATTCTGAATCTCTTCTTTTAGAAGAAGATATTCAGGTGGAATTACCCGAAGGATTGCTAATAATTGAATGTAAAGGCATCGGTGGAACTTCAACGGATTCTGATTGCAACCAAATTTCAAAAATTAAGTACCGCAGGTGTAAAGAAAGAAAAAAGTTTGATGTATTTGCCTTATACATTGTTAATCATCAACGATATTTACCTCCAATAAAAAGACAGAACCCTCCATTCACAGAAAATCAAATCCAAGATGCAAAAAATGATGAAAGAGGTTTATTAACAACTTATCAGCTTTTCAATTTATTTTTTGATATTGAGAAAGGAATTTTAAGCAAAAAAGAAGCCAGAGAATCGTTTTTGGAATTCAGTCTTGTTAGCTTTAGGCCTAAAAATTTAATATGCATTTTTGAACCGACTGAAATTTATGAAAATGGCAGAATTTGCATTGTTAAGCTTGAAAATATTCCTCTTCAAGTAGGCGAAGAACTACTCATTGAAAAAGATGGCAAATTTGACTGCGTAAAGATATTAGAAATTCAGGAGAATGGGAAATCTGTGAATCAAGGTTCTCATGGTGAATTCGGATTGAAGTTGAGTTCAAAAATAAGGAAAAAATCAATAATCTGGAAAAAGAAATCGGCTGAGGAAGTTATTTGATGATTGAGAGGAAGAAGGGCTCAGGTTTGTCATTTTAAAAAAAAGTAAAATATGAAAAGCAATATTTCAAGACTTGACCTCGTATCCGCGTTTTAAAAAGATTGGAGAATGGAGACAAAATGTCAGAAATTAGATCTGTAATTCAACAAATACGTTTTTCTTTAAGTAATCTTGGTGCCCAAAATAGGCACTATGATTTTGAAGATATTTGTAGACATTTTTCAAGAAATAGATTGGGTCTGAATATTTTACCTGCAACCGGGCCAGTTTCTACTGGTGGTGATCAGGGGAGAGATTTTGAGACTTATGAGATTTTACCGGAGATAATATCTCAAAGTGAAGGTAGATTGATTTCTGGTTCTGCTGCTTTTGCTTGTACAACTCAAAAAAATAACATTCCTAACAAAATAAAAGATGATGTCCAAAAGATCATAGAAAAAGGAAATAAAGTAGATATAATATACTTCTTTTCTCTGGAAAATGTGGTAGTTTCAAAACGGCACCAAATACAAAAATGGTCACAAGATACTTGTTCAGTTAAGATTGAAATTTTTGATGGGGAATTTTTGGCAGAGAATTTATCAGATAAAGACTTATTTTGGATAGCAATTGAGTACCTTCAAATTCCGTCAAATCTATACCCAATTTCGAAAGATATAGACTATTTGAAAACCAAAGAAAAATGGGAAAATACCACGATTAATGCTCCCAATTATGCTATTTTTGATGAATTGAGAAATCTCGGCAAGAGATGTTTATTCGATAAAGACACAAAGCAGGATATTCTTTTTTGGATTTCAAAACTTGAGCAGCTACTGAAGTTTGATTATTCACAAAAGTTTAAAAGAAAAGTGCTTTACGAAATTGTGGCTTTAAGAATTCGTGGAACTGGAAGCTTGTTAGGTTGGGAAAAATATGTCCGTCAATATTTTGATTTGTCTGATACATTCAACAATCAAGTAGAAGCACAAGAAGCTTGTGTGGTAGTAACTTTTGCATACGGAAGTATGATTAGAAGAGTGTCTGATTTTACGGAGGAAGAAATAAAAAAATGGCGGAAGCTTATCGAAGATTATACAGAAGTGGAACTAAAAAAAGAATATCCAAAAACTATACAAGCAGCCATATATGAACTCAAGGGTTATTTATTGTTGACTGATCCATATGATAGAAAAATAGATGAAGGATTAGATTGGTGGATTAAATTAACCTCTTTAATCAAAGAAACACCACTTTTCCCTCTGGAAAGATTCTCTGATGTTCTTGTAGCAATGATTGATTTTGTTGGCGATAATCCAAAATATGAGCAGCTTAACCAAACGATTGATTCGCTTTTAGGAGAAAGAGTCGGTGGTTTTGTAGTAGCAGAAAAATGCAGGGATAGAGCTATCACTTATAGAAAAAAAGGTGAATTGCTAAAATCTTTAAGAGAGTTACACAAAGTTAAAGTTGCTTGGTATGCTCATGAAACTCTTTATGGCTCTTTGCTATCCATGTTGCTTATTGCAGAAACATATTTTGATCTTGGTTTAATTTATGCTGCAAAACATTATGCGCTTGCTGTAGCATTTATAGCACAACGTGCAAGGGAAGAAAAAGAGAAAGTTTTTATCCCAAGAGGATTATCTGCTCTTGCTGAATATGAATATTCTAACGGTGAATGGGCTCATTTTCTCGAGCATGCTAATCTTTCTCTAAAAACGCTTGCTATCTTTACAAAAGGTCTTGATGATGAAAATGCTGGAAAGATTTATGAAAAAATGACTTTCTACGCTTCTTTAATCTCAACCTTTACAGATATTTTGGAAAATAATATTCTTTCTACTTATGTGAACAATAAAATTAAAGAATTTGACACAGAAATAGCGACAGAAATAATAGAAGATCTTATTCCATTGGCAAAAGACAGTTGGTCCAAAAAAAAGACAGAAGAGATTTTGCAGAAAATTCAATCCGAATTTAAGAATTATCCTTTTAATGATGTTGGAAAAGAAAGAACAATAAAATTCAGCGCATTTGGTACATCTTGGCAATTTAGTTGGGAAAATAATCTTGTAGAAACGGCTAAAAGCGAACAGTTAATTTCTCTTCTTCAAATACTTTTTGCAGAATGTATCGAGAGGGATCTTTTCTTAGTGAAGAGTGACGTGTTGATTAAAATAAATTTAGGAAGTGAATATAAAATTCAGAATCAACATCAGGGAGATAGATTTGTTTTTTTGGTTGTATTGCCGCAAAAAACTCCTTCTAATAAAGAAGAAATAGATCGCTATCATCGTGAAGCATTAGGGATTGCTATCCAAATATTTTCTGAATTATCTCTACTTCCACGTGAACGAATTGTACGTTTACTTGAGAATTTATTTGAAGAAGGTTTTATAAATAAGGCTTTTGCCGGGAATTCTTACGAGGTTCTTTTTATTGATTTGGTACCCAAAGATTTGTATGAAGAAATTTTACAACTAAATAAGATTTCTTATTTAGAAGATCTTAAATTCACGAATACAACGCATAAGCTATTAGGATGGAAAGATTCAGTAATTAGCGCATATAATAAGAAAGAATCAGAGGAGTTAATAAGAAAGAGATATAAAAGATCTATTATACCCATTTCTTTAACGCTCCAGAAATTGAAGAACAAACCCTTCTTTCGGGAAACAGTAAAAAAGCTTAGATTAGAAGGTTGGAAAGATTGGCATATTCTCATGGCAATGGCCTCTATTGCTGTAAATTATCGTGTTAATCGATTGGGGTATAAGTATTCAGATGATTTAAAGAAAAAATTAATTGAGCAGATGTCACTTAAGGAAACTTCTAATTCAATACCGGTTCCATTGGTTGAATTTGGGGAAACAGAGTTAAAAAATCATTTGTATATGTCTATGCTATCTACGCTTAAGATATTTGATCTTGAGTATAAAGCAAATTTACTTGTTAAGTCTGCTCTCAAGGAATTTCTCGAGAAACGATGCCGTTATTTTTATGATGATATACCACACGATGATTTTTTTAGCTCAAATTAAGATAGCTAATGCTTTTCAAAACGAATTAACAAAATTCCGTAAAAGAGGAATTTGTTGCCCAAGAGGAGTGATTGCTGGAAAAATTGATTGATCTATATAAATATCAGGCCTACAGAGGGATTTGGAAATAATGGGGTCTATAATTAAAAAAACATTCTGTAACTATAGAATAATCTGAAAGGCGAGGATAGTCAAATAACTTTCTTTATGCAAAAATAAACTATATGGCCAGAGGAACATTTGTGGCTTATGGGGGCTGTCAAAAGACTAGTTCTTTGTGACTCAGCCTGAACTGCCGGATGTTCCTCTGACCTCTACTTGTAGTCTAATTCAGAAGATGCCTATAAAAAGTGGCTATTATAGACGGGATATGAGATAGAGGCAAGGCCATAAACCCATAAGGAGGAAAGAAAGATGAAAAGACTATCCGGAGGAATCGATGTGGGGAGTGAATCCCATCACATTACCATTTTGGATGAGGAAGACCATATTCTGTACAACCAGAAGGTAGCTCACAAACTAAATGAATTTACGGAAAGTATAAAACAATTTAAAAAGATAGAGAGAAAAGAAAAAGGGGTAATCTCCTTCGCCCTGGAGGGAAAGAACGGCTATAGTGCACCATTTGACCGGATACTACTTGATCAGGGATTTACCCTCTACAATGTAGATAACTTAAAATTAAAAAGATTTAGAGAGGCCTTTGCCGGTGAATGGAGAGATGACCAGAGAGATGCTCTGATGCTTTCCAAGATGTTAAAATTAAAAGAGAAATAGCCCAAGGGAAAAGGTATTCATTAAAATAGAGAAACCCTCTCCTTTAACCGAAAGCCTGAAACTCCTCTCCCGCCACCAGCAGACTCTAATTGATGAGAAGGTAAGGCTTGTTAACCGATTAAGAAAGAAATTACTGGAAGTATGCCCCCAGATATTAGAATTGGGTAAAGCAAAGAGTAAAAAGCTCATTGCTTTACCCAAGTATCCTGATTTTTCTAAGTATAAGAGGATTACCCTTTGCTCTCTGCTGAAGATAAAGGGAA
>Ga0268282_1001509_pt1 | contig 10192 bp, 10 predicted proteins | sample saktaG_12_FD_190133 | JGI IMG/M metagenome (GOLD analysis project Ga0268282, IMG submission 190133) | Saline water microbial communities from Sakinaw Lake, British Columbia, Canada - sak_2011_5_24_120m | ecosystem: Environmental > Aquatic > Non-marine Saline and Alkaline > Saline ...
CACACCACATTCATAGCCAGCGGCCACCTCCTTAACATCATCCTTAAAGCGCCTCAGACTACTAACGCTAGACTCGCACACCACTTGCCCCTCACGCTGCACTCTGGCTGAGACACCTCGAGTTACCTTACCTTCGGTAACATAGACGCCAGCTACCTTTTCCTTCTTACCAGCGGGAAAGATAACCCTGACCTCAGCACGCCCATCAATAACCTCAACATAAGTCGGCTCCGAGATACCCTTGAGTGCCTTGCCTACATCGTCTACTAAATTGTAAATCACATCATAGTAGCGGATGTCCACGCCTTCTACATCAGCCAATCGCCGCGCTCCTGGCTCACAGCCAGTATTAAAACTAATAATGAGCCCCTTAGAAGCAATAGCTAACATAACATCACTCTCAGTAATATTGCCACTGCCACTATGAATAACCCTAACCTTGATTGCCTCTGTCCCCAACTGTTCCAAAGAGCTTCTTATCGGTTCAATACTGCCTTGAACATCAGCCTTAAGAATGATATTAAGCTCTTTTACCCTGCCGGCGCTTATTTGGTCAAAGAGAGTACTAAGCTTCACTGATTTTGACTCTTGCTTCATCTCCTCTAGACGCTTTTGTATTAAAGCTTGTGCTTGGCGTTCGCCAGCTACAGCAGTTAGAACATCTCCTACTTGAGGCACACTATTTAAGCCGAGGAGCTTAGCCGGGGTAGCTGGCTCAGCCCTTCTTACCTGCTTACCCATATCATTAAACATAGCCTTAACCCTACCCCATGTAGTACCAACTACTACAGTGTCGCCAAGCCTTAAGGTTCCGTTATGAATTAGCACTGTGGCTAATGGTCCCTTGGTCTTATCCATCTCAGCTTCAATAACTACCCCTACCGCTGGCCGAGAAGGATTTGCCCTCAGATTCTCCATCTCAGCCACAACCAGAAGGTTCTCCAACAACTCAGAGATACCTCTCTTTTCTTTAGCTGAAGTTAGCACACAGACTACATCGCCTCCCCACTCCTCAATAAGCAAGCCGGCATCAGCTAGTTGTTGTTTAATAAGCTCCGGGTTAGCGTTAGGCTTATCAATCTTATTAATAGCTACCACAATCACCACCCCAGCTGCCCGGGCGTGGTCTATAGCTTCTAAAGTCTGTGGCATTACCCCATCATCAGCGGCCACTACCAAAATAGTGATGTCGGTTACCTGGGCACCACGAGCTCGCATAGCGGTAAAGGCTTCATGACCTGGGGTATCCAAGAAGGTTATCTTTTGCCCATTAACTTCTACTCGATAAGCACCAATGTGTTGGGTAATCCCCCCGGCTTCAGTAGCCATCACATTAGTCTGCCTGATAGCATCAAGGAGCCTAGTCTTACCGTGGTTAACATGCCCCATAATAGTAACTACCGGGGGTCGTGGCCGTAGACCACTGGTTTCTTCGCCTTGGAGCTGTTGCCTTTTAAGCTCACCAATAACACTGGCTGATTTTTGGGCTGTCCTGGGCTTCAGGTGCGCCTCAAAACCAAGGCTCACCGCTACCGTAGCTGCTGCCTCATAGTCAATGGCTTGGTTAATATTAGCCATAATGCCATTTCTCATCAATTGCTTGATAATGTCTATGGCGCTAACCTGCAATAGCTCAGCCAGTTGTCTTACACTTAAGGTGTGAGGAATCTCAATCAAGCGCACCTTTGGCGTTGAAGGGTTGTTACTAACCCTCTCAGCTAAGGGCTTCAAAGCATTACTTGGTTTATTAGCCACTGATTACTTCCTTCCCATATCTAGTAAGCTGTTCTCGATTATCCACGGTAAGAGTGGCCCGCAAAGCATGTTCCAGCCGACTACCTCTCAGTCCAACCTCCCAGCACCCTTGTGCTCGGCATAAATAGGTACCCCGCCCTGTCCTCTTCCCCCCAGTATCAACCTCTACCCTTCCATTGGAACTACACACCAAGCGGATTAGCTCCCGCTTAGGTCTTACCATGCGACAAGCCACACAGGTCCGCTGCGGAATATGCTGCCTAATATTCCTCCCCCTCATCTATAGGCGCCTCAATCCCTCGGCGCAATTTCTTAAGCTTAATGCCATCCTCAGCACTTTCCTTGCCGCGAATGTCTTTCTTCTTCCTCTTCTTTGCTTTAGCCTCAGGCTTAGCCGGAGCCGATACCAAAATATCCTCAGCAAACCGAAGCCGGGGTTTTCCCACCGTTACCTGCGGTTCAAAAGGAACCCTTTGGGGAATAGGTGCAGCATCAAGTGTTGATAAAGGTTCAACTGCTTCGGTTGCCCCGGCAGGCTCTATAGTTGCTATTTTAGCAGGAAGCTCCTTACCAGCTGGAGCCTTTTCCTCCGTCTCGGCTAAAAGTTTAGCCTCTGCCATCCTTTGTGCCTCAGCATCTGAAGCACTCTTAATGTTAATTCGCCACTCGCTGAGTTTAGCCGCAAGCCTGACGTTCTGTCCTTCTTTACCAATAGCTAGTGAAAGTTGCTTATCAGGGATAACTACAGTAGCTACTCTCTCTTCAGCATTTAGCTCAACACTTAATACTTGGGCTGGGCTAAGAGCACTAGCAATAAAGGCAGCGACATTTGGATTCCAGGAAACAACATCTATTTTTTCGCCATTTAACTCACTCACGATATTCTGTATCCTGATACCACGCAACCCAACGCAGCAACCAACCGGGTCAATGCCATTCTGTTGTGCAGCTACAGCTACCTTACTTCGGTAGCCGGCTTCGCGAGCAATAGATTTTATTTCTACAGTCCCGTTGAAAACCTCAGGAACCTCTGATTCAAAAAGCCGACGAAGCAAATTGGGGTGAGAACGTGACACCACCACCCGTGGTTCTCTGGTGGTCCGAACTACTTCTAAGAGATAAACCTTAAGTCTTTGACCTACTCGGTACCTCTCAGTGGGTATCTGCTCACCTGCAGGTAATATTGCCTCTGTTCTACCCAAATCAATAAATATCTGCCTGGGCTCAATACGCCGCACTAGCCCAGTGACAATATCGTTTTCCTTATCGGTGAATTCCTCAAATATGGCGCTATGCTCTGCCTCATGAAGGCGTTGCAAAATAACCTGTTTTGCTGTTTGAGCGGCAATACGCCCCGCATTAGGCGGGGTAGCTTCTACCTCAATAACCTCACCAATTTGCACATCTGGTTTGACTCGGCGTGCCTCATTTAATGATATCTCCCGTCGCGTATCCGAAGGTATCTCAACTACAGTTTTCTCAGCCCACACCTCAACCTTACTGGTAATGGGGTTAATCTTAACCGAAATGTTCTGGTTAGCAGCAAAATTATCCTTCTTGTAAGCTGATACCAGTGCTGTCTCTACTGTAGCAATAACCACTTCCTTAGGCAGGTTCTTCTCTGCCGAGAGCTGGGTAATAGCGAGCATAAAGTCGCTCTTCATCTTGGATTAAGACCTCCAATTCCTACTATTTCCCATAGAACAAAAAAGTGGGAATAAACCCACTCAACTACTCGCTCTTCATCTAGTAAGAGTATACTATAATTAGGCTGAAAATTCAATAGTAACATGGTGTCTAAAAATTTGAGCCAGACTGTTCAGGGGTAGATTGAGGGAGCAAACCCCTTTATAAGTAATCCTCTCCTTGAAGGTGGGAGGTTAGGGGGTAAGGCTAATAAATAATGGGTGTCAGCGCCTAGAAATCCTAGTGGCACCAAGTTATAATAAGCACTAAAGGTGGTAATTGGAATGGGGGATTTGAACATAGAAGACTTAAAAGCCTTGGTTACAGATGACGTTAATGCTCACTGCCACCAGCTTAGTGAGTTAAGCCTAAAAATCCACTCCAACCCCGAGCTAGGTTTCCACGAGGTGAGGGCAGTCGCTTGGCTAACCCACTACCTAGAGGAAAACGGCTTCTTTATAGAAAAAGGCATCTGTGGGCTACCGACTGCTTTTAGGGGGAGCTATGGACAGGGAAAGCCAGCAATCGCTATTCTGGCTGAGTATGATGCCCTGCCCGGTCTGGGTCACGCCTGTGGTCATAATCTAATAGCTGCCTGTGCCGTTGGTGCTGGGGTGGCTTCTAAGCCAGCCATTGACCACTTTGGGGGTAGCATCCACATTATTGGCACGCCGGCTGAGGAATTATACGGGGGTAAGATAATAATGGCGAACAAGGGAGCCTTTGACAATCTAGATATAGCCATGATAGTGCACCCTGAGGTACATGATACTGCCACCATCCAAACCCTTGCCTGCCAGTCCCTGGAGGTTGAGTTCTTTGGCAAAGCGGCTCATGCCGCAGCCAGCCCAGAGGCAGGCATTAATGCTCTGGAAGCAATGCTAAGCTCCTTTGCTGCCATCAACTCGCTGCGCCAGCACATTAAGGATAAAGCCCGCATACACGGTATTATTACCGATGGTGGTGAAGCGGCTAATATTGTTCCCGCCCACAGCGCTGCAACCTTTCTGGTACGTGCCGAGGATGATACCTACCTCGGTGAGTTGAAACAGAAAGTCACAAATTGCTTCATTGGAGCTGCCACAGCTAGCGGTGCCCGCCTGGAATATAAGTGGGGAGACATATGCTATGCCCCCATGCGCAATAATCTAACCCTGGCTCAACTATTTAAGCAAAATATGGAGTCCTTGGGACGCCAGGTCGAGTTCTACGCATCTGGTAGTGCCTCTAGTAGCACCGATATGGGTAACGTTAGTCAATTAGTACCTAGTATTCACCCTTTCGTAGCTATAGCCCCAAGGGGGGTAATAATACATTCCTCCCAGTTTGCTGAGGCAGCAGCCTCAGAGGCAGGCAGCCGTGGTCTCCTTGATGCTGCTAAAGCTCTAGCTATGACAGTTGTTGACCTGGTAACCAATCCTGAAATAGTTATCAAGATTAGAGAGGAGTTTCAGCAACAGCAATGATTAGGGTAGGCATTCCTCAAGCTCTACTCTATTACCAATACTACCCTATGTGGAAGACTTTCTTTGAGGAGCTAGGGGCACAAGTGGTAATTTCACCACCAACCACTCAGGCTATGCTATCACAAGGCTCGTCTCGGGTAGTAGCTGATACCTGTTTGCCAGTTAAGGTTTTTTTGGGTCATGTTCTTTCTCTGGTAGAAAAGTGCGACTATATTTTTATTCCTGCCATCCGTAGTGTGAAAAGAAGGGCCTATAACTGCTCCAAGTTTCTTGGTTTACCTGATATGACCAAAGCCGTCATCCCTGAATCGCCTCCTATCCTGGATATAGATATTGATATTAATAAGGGGAAGCGAGACCTGTATCAATCTATTTACCAACTGGGACGGCGCTTTACCTGGAATCCATTTAAGGTCAGGCAAGCCAGTATGGCTGCCTGGCAGATTTACCTGGATTATCAAAAGCTAATGTCCGGCCACAGATTAACCCCCCCACAGGCGATAGAAAGAATCTTAGGCACGCCTGAGACACAACTAGAAAAGCACTCCAGCCACCTAATTCCAACACAAGACACCATTGCTATCATTGGTCACCCCTATCTCCTCTATGATGAATACATAAACCACCGCCTTATCCACCGACTTGAACAGGCTCACAATAAGGTGTTAACCCCAGAGATGCTCACCGCTAAGGAGCTTGAATCGGCTACAGCCAGATTGGTAAGTAAAGCCTACTGGACATATGAGGAGGAGGTGGTAGGCGCTGGACAACACTACTTGGCAAGCGAAGCCGATGGTGTTATTGGTGTAATGGCCTTTGGCTGTGGACCTGATTCGGTAATGATGGATATGGTGCGCCAGCAAGCTAACAGGCTGAAGACTACTGCCTTTATGAGCCTTACCCTGGAGGAGCACACTGCTGAAGCCGGTGTGGTTACCCGTTTGGAAGCCTTCCTTGACATGATACACAGAAGGAAAAGGAGACAGGTGGAAGTATGCGTATAGGCATGCCCCATATGGGTAATCTATACATACCATTTAAAGCCTTATTCCAAAGGCTTGGTATTGACTATGTGATACCGCCGGTTAATAACCTGCACACCCTCTCCCTTGGCGTCAAGCACTCCCCTGAAGGATTATGCATCCCGTTCAAGCTGACTCTGGGCAACCTGATTGAGGCTGCCGAATTGGGGGCAGACACCCTGCTTATGGTTGCTGGCACTGGCACGTGTCGTCTAGGTTATTACGCTAAGATACAGGAGCGAATCCTCCATGACTTGGGGTATAATATTGAAATGATTCAGTTAGGGGTTTCAGAATACAAGCTATTCGGCTTGCTGGGAATGATTAAGCGCTTATCAAATAACGCACCATGGACTAAGATTATATCGGCCTTTCGCTTTGGGCTGACCAAACTAAATGCCATAGATAAAATAGAAAGAGCAGTTCAAAAGGTTCGTGCCGTAGAACGGATAAAGGGGACAGCCAATCAGCTATTTACCAAAGCAATCAAGGCTATTGACAAGGCAGATGATTACAATACCTTGAAGAAGGTAGAACTAGACTACCTTGACCGGCTTGACCAGGTAGCAAGGAATACCCAAGCCCAGCCATTAATAGTGGGCATAACCGGAGAGTTCTATGTACTGCTGGAGCCGTTCTCTAATCTAGATGTGGAGAGTGAGTTGGGTAAGCTGGGGGTAGAGGTGAGGCGGACAACCTTTATTTCAGAGTGGACTAAATTCAGCCTATTCCTCAACCCCCTAGGGATGAACGAGAAGGCCAGAATTCACAAGGCAGCTCTACCCTACCTCAAGCGGGATGTTGGCGGCGACGGCTGGGAATCAATAGGGGAAAAGGTACTTCATGCTAAAGAGTATGATGGCTTAATTCACTTAGCCCCCTTCACCTGTATGCCTGAAATAGTAGCTCAGAATATTATGCCCTCCACCAAGGAAAATATCCCGGTGCTGACCATACTTTGTGATGAGCAAGTAGCTAAGTCAGGTATGCTAACCAGACTAGAGGCATTTGTTGACCTCTTGGAACGAAGGCGACGGGCACGCATTAACCATCGGCAGCGAATAACAGTATAAGGAGAATTTGTGGAAGTCTATTTAGGTGTTGATGTTGGCTCAGTGACTACTAAACTAGCCGTGCTGGATAAGAATGATGAGCTTGTTACCTATACCTACCTGCTGACACAGGGCAAGCCCATTGATACGGTGCAGCAGGGGCTTAAACAAATTGCACAGCAGCTACCTGGCAACATTGACATTTGTGGGGTGGCTACCACTGGTAGCGCCCGCTACTTAACTGGGGTTATCGTTGGTGCCGATTTAGTCAAGAATGAAATTACCAGCCATGCTGTGGCTGCCCTGCTCTATATCCCTCAAGTGCAAACCATTATTGAAATTGGGGGGCAGGATAGCAAGATTATCATTATTAGAGACGGGATAGTAACCGACTTCGGGATGAATACCGTGTGTGCTGCCGGCACTGGTAGCTTTCTTGACCACCAGGCACAGCGCCTTAATATGAGCATTGAGGAATTCAGCCGGCGGGCACTGGATAGTAATACTCCAGTGCGCATCGCCGGGCGGTGCACGGTCTTTGCTGAATCAGATATGATACACAAACAACAAATGGGGCACCGAACTGAGGATATTGTCTATGGTCTGTGCCAAGCATTAGTTCGTAACTACCTTAACAATGTTGGCTTAGGTAAGGAAATTAAACCACCAATAGTATTTCAGGGCGGGGTTGCCTTTAACCAGGGTATAGTGAAGGCACTTCAGGAAGAGCTTAACACCGAGGTCATCGTACCACCCCACCACGAGATCATGGGGGCAATAGGAGCCGCCTTACTGGTGCACGAAGAGATAGTCAATAATAACAGTGGAAGCAGGTTCAAGGGATTTGGGGTAAGTGAAATAAAGTATCATACCACCTCCTTTGAATGCAAGGCTTGCCCTAACCGATGTGAGATAGCCCAGCTTTCACTTAATGGTCAGGCTCTTGCCCGCTGGGGAGGGCGCTGTGACCTTTGGGAAAGAAGCCCGACTAGCTAAAAAATATTTAATGAGAGGAAGTAAAGCTATGACTAAACCAATTGTAGTAGATGCTGCTACCTTTGACCAAACTGTGTTACAATCAAAGACGCTAGTGCTAGTTGATTTCTGGGCACCCTGGTGCCGACCCTGCATCATGACTGCCCCTGTGCTGGAAGAGCTGGTTGATGAGTATGCTGGTAGAATGACTATCGCCAAGTTGGATATTGACCAGAATGGGGAAATTGCTGCCAAGTATGGCATAATGGCTATCCCCAATCTCATTATCTTTAAAAACGGGCAGCCACTCTCACAGATAGTTGGCTATAAGCCCAAGGCAGAGCTAAAACGGGCTTTGGATGCTGCTCTTGGCTAAGCAGGTTATTCAAATTACCATTGTAGATGATAGTAAGGGTGAGAAGTGTGATGCTCACTGTGGACTAGACTGGTCTTCGCCACAAGTCATTGCCTTAGCTGGCCAGCGAATTAAAGATAGGTTCGGCGATAAAATAGAGTTAGACTACCTTGACCTATCCGAACCGATAACTAATCACCACGCCTTGGAATTGAACCAAATAGCTAGGCAGGGAAATCTCCCCTTACCACTGTTAGTTATTAACGGTCAGCCTAGAATTTCAGGGCAATTTGATATTCGCTTGCTACTGGATGCTATTGATGCCGAGCTAGAAATCAATAAGGAGGGTTAAACAGCGAGGTTGATAAATAATAATTATGATGTAATTATTATTGGTGGGGGTCCTGCTGGCCTTAGCGCTGGCCTTTACGCTTCACGGGCGAGGCTAACTAGCCTGCTTATAGAGAGGGGGCTGGTGGGTGGTCTGATAACAGAAAGCGAGCTGGTAGAGAACTTCCCTGGCTTTCCTGAAGGTATTTCTGGCCTTGAGCTGGGGCAACTAATGCATCAGCAGGCAACAAAATATGGACTGGAAACCTTACTGGCTGAGGCTACTGGCATTGAGCTCAGTGGAAAGCAAAAGGTAGTAAAAACCACTAAAGGTGACTTTATAGCCAAAGCAGTGATTATTGCCAGCGGCTCAGAGCGACTCAAATTGGGCATACCTGGAGAAGAGGAATTTACTGGTAAAGGCGTGTCCTACTGTGCTACCTGTGACGCTGCTTTCTTCAGAGAGCTGCCAGTAGCCGTAGTCGGCGGTGGTGATACGGCTATTATTGAAGCTCTTCACCTCTCCAAATTTGCCTCCAAGGTTACCGTGATACACCGCCGCCACCAGCTCCGTGCTACCCGCATTCTACAGGAGAAAGCCTCCTCTGAACCCAAAGTAGAATTCCAATGGGATTCCATAGTTGAGGAAATTGAAGGCAGAGATTCAGTTAAAAGAATCAGACTTCGTCAGGTAAAAACCGGAGAAAAATCTGCCCTGGATGTAGCTGGAGTCTTTATATCTGTTGGGATTAAGCCCAATACAGCCTACCTCAAAGGAACCCTAGCCTTAGATGCTGCTGGCTTTATCATCACCAATGAGAGAATGGAGACTGAAATTCCCGGCATTTTTGCTGCCGGTGATGTGCGTTACCACTCGGCTAGACAAGCCATAACCGCTGCTGGAGATGGGGCTACTGCTGCTATATATGCGGAAAAGTTCATCTCTGAATAGGGTGACACTGTTTATCAAACCAATACCACCTCTTTCCTACCCCGGGGAAGGGATAAATAATCTCTAAGATTAATCTTTTACTTCACTACCCGGGTGAAGTATAATTATAAAAAGAGAGGGAATTATGAAGGTCGTTTTCCTGAAAGATGTGCCTAATGTGGCTAGGGCTGGCGAGATAAAAGAGGTAGCTAATGGCTACGGCAGAAACTATCTTATACCTAAGAACCTAGCCTTGTTAGCCAAGTCTTCAGCTATTAGCTTGACAGCGGCACAGCGCAAAATAGAAGCCCAGAGCCAAGTTGATAACATGGCTGAAATTGTCAAGCTGGCTGACCAATTAGATGGGATAGAGGTTACCCTGAAAGCCCGAGCTGGAGCCAAAGACCGACTGTATGGCTCAGTTACCAGTGCTGATATTGCCGCTGAGCTAGAGGCCACCACCGGGCTAGTTGTTGACAAAAGAAAGATGGAGTTAGCTGAGGCCATCCGCCAACTCGGTAGCTATGAGGTAGCTATTAGATTAGCTAAGGATGTAGTACCCAAAATAAAGGTTATGGTGACTGAAAAGGAGACAGACTAGAGTGTATGGGGAAAAGCTG
>Ga0268282_1001523_pt1 | contig 10132 bp, 7 predicted proteins | sample saktaG_12_FD_190133 | JGI IMG/M metagenome (GOLD analysis project Ga0268282, IMG submission 190133) | Saline water microbial communities from Sakinaw Lake, British Columbia, Canada - sak_2011_5_24_120m | ecosystem: Environmental > Aquatic > Non-marine Saline and Alkaline > Saline ...
AAATATAGTTGTTATGAAATTTCTTCCGTAACTGCAAAACATCAGTTACTAATCTTATTAATCCGGTCAATAATTTTTTTATCTTTTAATTGTATAAAAGGACTAAAATTATCTAATTCTTCAATAAAATAATAGTTATTTATATATTTTAAATATAATTTTTTATTAAAATAATTTAATGATACTAAGTCAAATTGCTCAATGCCAAACAATATTATTTTATTTTTTAACATTTTGTATCCCTGATAATTAATAGGAGATTTCCAAAATTCAACACGATATATATTAAGTGATTTTTTCTTATCATATTTTTTGTCAGTTAATAAAGAATCCAAATAATCATTGTTTGTAGTATCTGCAATTTGTTCTGATTTAGGTAAATTTATTTGTCTTACAAATAATAATTTATCTTTCATAACAACAATATCATTTCCATTTTGACTTATTGAAATTGTTTTTTCTTCAATAATTAAATCTTCATTTAAAGAGTCAGTATCATTATTTTTTAACATTTTTATAGAGTCCTTTTTTACTAAATTTTTATTAATAGAATCAACATATAAAGTATCATTTAATAAAGCAGAGTCCTTTTTTGCACCAATTGCATCATTATTATCTTGCTTATTTTTGGGTAATTTATTAACAACTCTGTTTCCTTTTATTTTATTATAATCCAGATTATTATTAGTTTGTTTTTTTATAGTTTTGTTTGTGTTTATTAATGCTAAAATTTTCTTATCATGGTTTATCCACCACATTATACTGGCACCAATTACTATTCCTATTAAAATGCCCATAAACAGGAAACCAATTTTATTTTTTTTATTTGTCAAGATTTTATTATTTTAAAATTATATATATTTTTTTATTAGTGTCCGACTAAAATAGAACGTTGATTTTTTTTTAATATGATTAATTAATATTTTGATACACAACTTTTATATGGCTAAAATAAGAAAGTAATATCAAATAGTATTACGATATAAAAAATAATTATATTTTTTCCAAATAAATAAAATTTTTATGCGTTTACAAAATTAATAAACTAAATTTTAATAATTATGAAAAAGATAATAAGTATATTTTTTATTGTTAGTTTTTTAGGATGTTCAATTCCTTTAAATGCTTGTAAACATACATCAAAAGACCAGTTTAAGAATTCCAATTCCCAACAGGTCTCAGAATCTGCTTCTAACAGCAAAAATATTTCCAATACGTTAAATACTGGTCCTGATTTTACTGTTGCTGCAGAGATTACAGTTCATTCCGTAGTTCATATAAGGACAGAATATAAGCAAAAGAGTAGTGTATATGATGATTTTTTTGGCTCTGACCCTTTTGATGATTTTTTTGGAAGAAAACAATATTATGGAACACCACAACCTATACGAGCATCCGGTTCCGGAGTAATCATCTCTAAGGATGGATATATTGTAACAAATAATCATGTAGTACAAGATGCAGAGAAGATTGAAGTTACATTAAATGATAAAAGGACTTTTGATGCGCAGATTATAAACACAGACCCGGGCACAGATTTAGCTTTAATAAAAATAGATGCTGATAATCTTCCGTTTATTATATATGGAAATTCCAATGATGTTAAAGTTGGTGAATGGGTTTTGGCTGTTGGCAATCCTTTTAATTTAACCTCAACAGTAACAGCTGGTATTGTTAGTGCAAAGACAAGAGATATTAATGTTTTGGGAGGAGGCACATCAATAAAATCATTTATCCAGACCGATGCTGCAATCAATCCCGGTAACAGTGGCGGTGCTTTGGTTAATATAAAAGGCGAACTTATTGGAATAAATGCTGCTATTGCTACAAATACAGGTTCTTATACAGGATATTCTTTTGCTATCCCTGTGAATATTGTAAAAAAAGCAGTAAATGATATGTTAAATTATGGAGAGATTCAAAAAGCTTTCATCGATGCCTCTATTGCTAATATAGATAGTAAATTTGCCAAAGAAAAAGAACTTGATAAAATAAAAGGTGTTTATGTATCTTCTTTGGTTGAAAATGGAGCAGCAGAACAGTCAGGCATAAAACAAGGCGATGTAATAACTAAAATTGACAATGTTGAAGTAAATAGTCCTTCCGAACTACTTGGAATTATTGGTGAACATAGTCCCAAAGATAAAGTTTTTATAACTGTTGAACGACAAGGACAAGAAAAAATATTTTCTGTTATACTTAAAAATAAATATGGGAATACCGAAATTGTAAAAAAAGAGGAAAATGATGTTATCTCTGTTCTTGGAGCAACATTTGAATCTGCTTCCAAAGACGAAATGAGAAGATTAGGAATAAGACAAGGATTGAAAATAACAAAGATTGATGAAGGTAAATTATGGCAGGCAGGAATTAGAAAAGGATTTATCATTACCTATATTGATAAAAATCCTATACACACAATTGATGATTTAAAAAATATTTTAAAATATAAAAAAGGCGGTATATTAATTGAAGGCGTATATTCTAATGGCGTTAGAGCTTATTATGGATTTGGAATATAAAAAAATATAAGATAACTTTTTTTTATACAAAAAAAAGTTAATTTTGCCTAAAATTAAAAAATATTATTTATTAAATTTTGTTTTACTTATGAAAAATTTATTTAAAATAATTTATTTAAAATATTGTCAGTCGTTATAATTTTGTCTGTAACTTCTATAGGATGTCAAAAATATGACGATGGACCATTTTTTAGTATTTTGCCTAAAAAAGACCGTCTTGCAAATGAATGGAAAATTGAAAAAGTAATATGGAATGGGTCAGATGTTACTTCTTCTTCAACAGATAATTATTCTATTGAATTAAAAAAAGACGAAACATATAAAGTAACATATATATTTTTAGGACAACCTCTTACTGACACAGGAACATGGGAATTTGACAGCAAAAAAGAATATATTACCACTACTCCTGACGGAAGCGGTTCTGAAACAAAATCTAAAATCCTTAAATTAATGAATAAAGAGCTTTGGCTTGAAGAAGAAGATGGAAGTAATGTAACAGAAACACATTATGTTCCTAAATAAAGATTCTCTTTTATAAGTTTTTTAATTCAATTTAGATAAAAAGCCACAAATTTGTGGCTTTTTTATTATTTTTGTAAAAAAAATTAATATTGAAAAAAATACTTATCATAAGATTTAGCTCAATAGGAGATATCGTATTAACAACTCCTGTATTGCGTTGCCTTAAACAACAAATAAACAGTGTTGAAATCCACTTCTTGACAAAAAAACAATTTGTCCCTTTATTACAAAGTAATCCTAATATTGATAAAATACATTTTATTAAAAAAAGATTAAGAGAAGTAATACCACAACTTAAGTCAGAAAATTTTGATTATATAATTGACCTTCATAAAAATATACGTTCAATATCTGTTATATTAAGATTAAAAAGCCATTTTTCAACTTTTAAAAAATTAAATTTTAAAAAATGGCTTTTAACAAACTTTAAAATAAATTTATTGCCAAAAATTCATATTGTTGACAGATATATGAAAGCTATTGAACATTTTAACATTAAAAATGATTACAAAGGACTGGATTATTTTATATCCAAAGATGAAGAAATAAATATTGATTGTTTACCACAATATTACCAAAAAGGATATGTTGGATTTGTTATTGGTGCTAAACATATTACCAAACAATTGCCTAAAAATAAAATCATCTCTGTTTGCAAAAAAATCAATAAACCAATTGTATTACTCGGAGATGAAAAAGACAGAGAAAATGGAGAAGTCATAAAAAAAATGGTTGGAGACAAAATTTTTAATGCCTGCGGTTTATATAATATAAATCAATCAGCATCACTAATAAAACAAGCTGAAAAAATTATCACAACAGATACAGGATTAATGCATATATCCGCTGCTTTAAAAAAGGATATGCTTTCTATATGGGGAAATACTGTTCCTGAATTTGGTATGTATCCTTATTTCTCAAAAGATGCTCAAAATAAATCTAAAATTGTTGAAAACAAAAATTTATCATGCCGACCTTGCAGTAAATTAGGATTTAAGAAATGTCCTAAAAAACATTTTAAATGTATGAATATGATTGATGAACAGGAAATTCTTAATTGGGTAAATAATTGATAATCAGGAATATAAAAAGCAAAATTGTATCCTCTCAAAAAACAATGGTATTAATTAAAATAAATCCCAAGTTCAAAATCCCAAGTTCAAAATAAATCCCAATTTTCAATACCCAAATTCCATCAGGCAACTGCCTAATGATCTTTTGGATTTATTTTGGATTTTATTATGGTTTTTTCTTGGGTCATTTAATTTTTTATTTCGGCTTCGCTCAATAACTATTTAGGATTTAGGTCTTGGGATTTATTTTGGATTTTGAGCTTGCCCCGTTAGATAATTTGTTAATAACATAATTAAAATTCTAAAAGATTTTTATTCATAAAGAGTATGAACATTGTTTATTTTAATATCTAACAGGGTAAAGATTTTGGATTTTATATTGTATAATTTACCAGTAATTATTGAGACGATACGCAAAATTTTATTTTATACTTTGTGATTCAGCAAGTTATTGTTATAGTTTGCGTTCTACCTTAGTTTCTTTATAGCCCTCAATAATGTCTCCAACTTTAATATCATTAAAATTTTTGATATTTAATCCGCACTCAAGTCCTGATTTTACTTCTTTAACTTCATCTTTAAATCGTTTTAAAGAGTCAAGTTTTCCTGTATAAATTACAATACCGTTACGTATTAGATGTATTTTATCGTCTATATTTATTTTTCCATCTTTTACTGTGCATCCTGCAATTGTTCCAACTTTTCCAATTTTAAAAATTTCTGTTATCTCAATATTAGAAACAACTTTTTCTATAATTTTAGGAGACAGCATTCCTTGCATAGCAGATTTAAGTTCATCAATAGCAGTATATATAACAGAATATAAGCGGATATCTATTTGTTCTTTTTTAGCAAGTTTTCTAGATTCTATTGAAGGTCTTACCTGAAAGCCAATAATAATAGCATCCGAAGCAGAAGCAAGCAGGACATCAGATTCTGTTATTTGTCCAACAGCTTTATGGATAACATTTATCTGAATTTCTTCATTTGACAGTTTTAATAATGAATCTGCCAGGGCTTCAATAGAGCCATCTGCATCACCTTTTATAATAATGTTGAGCTCTTTAAAATTGCCTATGGCAATACGTCTTCCTATTTCATCAAGAGTAACATGTTTTTGTGTTCTTATATGTTGTTCTTTTTGTAATTGCAGGCGTTTATATGCTATTGCCTTTACTTCTTGTTCATCTGTCATTACATTGAAAGTATCACCAGCTTGAGGTGCGCCGTTTAATCCGAGTAATAAAACAGGTGTTGAAGGTCCTGCTTGCTTAACAGTTATGTTTCTTTCATTATACATTGCTTTAACTCTTCCATAGCAACATCCTGCAAGAATTATATCTCCAATTTTTAAAGTTCCATTTTTTACTAATAATTTTGCTACATAACCTCGTCCTTTATCAAGAGCTGATTCTAATACTATTCCTGTTGCTTTTCTATTTGGATTAGCTTTTAGTTCAAGTAGGTCTGTTTCTAACAATACTTTTTCAAGCAACAGGTCAATATTTGTTCCTTTTTTTGCAGATATTTCTTGGGATTGATATTTTCCTCCCCAGTCCTCAACAAGAATATTCATATCAGATAATCCTTCTTTAACTTTTTCGGGATTAGCATTGGTCTTATCAATTTTATTTATTGCAAATACCATAGGAACACCTGCTGCTTTAGCATGATTTATGGCTTCTATTGTCTGCGGCATTATTTTTTGCTCGTCTGCTGCAATAACAATAATAACAGCATCTGTGATATTAGCACCGCGTGAGCGCATAGCAGTAAATGCTTCGTGTCCGGGAGTATCAATAAAAGTTATTTTTCTGTCATTTTTTAAAGTTACTTCATAAGCACCTATATGCTGTGTGATACCACCTGCTTCACCTGCAATGACATTTGCTTTTCGGATATAATCAAGTAATGATGTTTTTCCGTGGTCAACATGTCCCATAACAGTTATAACAGAAGTTCTTTCTGTTAAATTTTTCGGATTATCAATTTCTTCGGGTATTGCTTCCTGAACTTCTACACTTACAAATTCTACATTATATCCAAATTCATCTGCTATAATTGTCAATGTCTCAGCATCTATCCGTTGATTTATAGATACAAATATACCAAGGTCCATACAAGAAGCAATGACTTCATTTATAGGTATATTCATCATATTTGCCAATTCATTGACAGTTACAAATTCTGTAACTTTTATAGTTTTCTTTTCCTGTTCGGTTTTTTCAATATCTTCTTGCTTCTGTTGGCTTATTAGTTCACGTTTATGCTTTCTGTATTTAGATGCTTTTGATTTAGTTTTTGTGCTTAATTTTACAAGTGTTTCTTTTATCTTTTTTTGAATTTCTTCTTCTGATAATTCAGGCACAACATATTTTTTGTGATTGTTTGTTTTTGCAAATTTTGAATCATTAGTAGATTTTATAGTTTCTTTTTTATTTATTTTGTCAATCTCTATTCCTTTGTTAATTCTTCTTCTTTTCCTTTTCTTTGAGTGTACTTTGTTTATATCATTTGAAGATGATGCAACCAATTTCTTTTTAACGACTACTTTATTATTTGTTTTAGTTGGTAATTTCATTTTACCAATAATTGTAGGTCCTGAAAGTTTTTCTATTTCAGTTTTTATAAAAGTGTCTTCTTTTGGTTTTTCCTCAATAGTTTCTTTTTGTGTTTCTTCAGTTAAATCAGGTATTGGTTCTTTATTAATTTTTTCAACAACAGGTTGTTTTTTGCTTATCTCAGTTTCTTTTTCTGTAATTTTTTTACTAATTGATTCCTTTTCTGGTTTGGTTTTTTTTGTTTTTGCCTTTTTATTTACAGAAGTTAAATCCATTTTGCCTATTATTTTAGGCGTAGGTTTAATATTTATTTCCTCTTTATTTGGCTTTATTTCTTCTTTTTTTTCGTGAGAGGGATTTTGTTCTTCAGGTTTAGGAGGTTTTGGTTCAATATCAATTTTGTCTTCAACTTTTATCTTGGTAGGAATATCAATATCTTTTGTTTCTTTTATTGTTTCATCATCTGCGGATGGAATATTTTCTGTTTTTTGTATATGTGATTCTTCCTCATCTTTTTTTATATTTTCTGTCTTTTTTATAGAGAGGGTCTCTTTATCTGAAAGGTTTATTTCAATTTTATCAGATTCCTCCTTGAATTTTTTTTCTAATTGGAATTCTTCTACTAATATATCATATATATCAGATGATATTTTAGTGTTTGGATTACTTTCAATTTTATAACCTTTCTTGGAAAGAAATTCAATAATTGTAGAAATGCCTATATTAAATTCCTTTGCAACTTTACTAAGTCTTACTATTTTTTTAGCTTCTGTCATATATAAATTAGCAACTTTAAAAAAAATAAAAAAAATCAGGTATTCGTCAGTAGCCGAACATGACTGCCTGATAACTATATTTGAAAGACAAACTGTTAAATTGTCAAACTGTTAATTATAATTCGTGATTTGGCTATGTTTGTTCCTGTTCCGCCTGATGTATTTTTTATTAGACGGATTATTCTTCAAATTCAGATTTAAATATTTTTACAACTTTTTTTATTATTTCCTCTTCTAAGCCAGATCTTCTTATTAATTCTTCAATATCAAGGTCTATAACACTTTTTGCTGTATTACATCCTATTGATTTTAGTTTGTCAAGAATTTCTTGATTAATCTCGTCAGAAAATTCTTGTATATCTACATCTTCAGTATCAATCTCAGTATCTCTATATACATCTATTTCATATCCTGTAAGTTCCCCTGCAAGTTTTATATTAAATCCACCTTTGCCTATAGCTAAAGGAACTTGGTCTGTTTTTAGATATACATTAGCTCTTTTATTTTCTTCATCAATATTAATTGACAAAACTTTTGCCGGATTTAATGCTCTTGTTATATATAAAGGAATGTTAGTTGTATAGTTTATAACATCTATATTTTCATTTTTTAATTCACGTACAATTCCATGTATTCTATTTCCTTTCATTCCCACACAAGCACCAACAGGATCTATTCTGTCATCATAAGATTCAACAGCAACTTTAGCCCTTTCACCAGGAGCTCTTACAATTTTTTTAATAGTAATTAATCCGTCATATATTTCCGAAATTTCTGTTTCAAATAGTTTTTCCAAAAATACTGGCGACGTGCGTGATAAAATGATTAAAGGATTGTTGTTTCTTACTTCTACTGCTAAGACGATAGCTCGTATTGTGTCTCCTTTTCTGTAATAATCTGAAGGGATTTGTTCTGATTTTGGTAAGATAAGTTCAATATCATCATCATCAAGGATTAAAAATTCTCTTCCCCTTATTTGATATACTTCTCCTGTAATGATGTTGCCTATTTTTTCTCTATAATTATTATAAATACTATCTTTTTCATGTTCCAATATTTTAGAAATAAGATTTTGTCTAATTGATGCTATTTCTCTCCTACCAAAGTCCTTCATCTTTACTTCTTCAGACACATCTTCCCCTATCTCAAAGTCAGGTTCTATTTTTATTGCTTCCGAATATGGAATTTGTTTGTTCTCATCTTCAACTTCGCCATCTTCAACAATTTCTCTATTTCTCCAAATTTCAAGGTCTCCTTTATCAATATTAACTATTATATCAATATTTTCTGATGAGCCATATTTTTTTTCAAGTATATGTTTCATAACATCTTCTAATATACGCATCATTGTTACCCTGTCAATGTTTTTAAATTCTTTAAATTCAGAAAATGATTCTACTAAATTTATATTTTTCATTTTAATAAATATATTTTTTTTAATAAAAAAGGGGATTTTATCCCCTTTTTTATCTTCTGCTTGTATTATTAAATTAAAAAAATTTCATACACAAAGAAATTTTTTTAGCTGTCCGACCAGGGCTCGAACCTGGACTCTTATGGACCAAAACCATACGTGTTGCCAATTACACTATCGGACAATGATTTTATAATAAAAATGCAAATGTATAAATATTTTTTTATTATTAATACAAAAAAATGATTATTAATTATTTTCTAAACATTTATCTGATAGATAACAATCAATGGGATAAACAATTTTTGCAAGTTAAAATTTGTGCTGAACAACGTCGCCCTGAACTTGTTTCAGGACTCTTTCAGTATAGCTATAATTATTTTAACTCTTTATAGCTGTCCGACCAGGGCTCGAACCTGGACTCTTCTGAACCAGAATCAGACGTGTTGCCAATTACACCATCGGACATTTTTATTCAAAAAATATTTGCAAAGGTAAAAAAAAATTATAAACTATTTTTTTTTACCTTTGTATTTTTTTATACTTTTGAGCTGTGAATTTTTTAAAGATAATATTATTTCCAATATCATTGCTTTACGGATTAATTATATTATTTCGTAATAAGCTATATGATTATAAAATATTATCTTCCAAAAGTTTTGAAATTCCTGTTATCTCTGTTGGCAATCTATCTAATGGAGGAACAGGAAAAACTCCACAGGTAGAATATATTATTCGCTTACTTAAAGAATATTTTTCTGTAGCTGTATTAAGTAAAGGATATAAAAGAAAGACGAAAGGATTTTTGCTTGTTTCTGATAAATCTACTTCAAAAGATGTTGGTGATGAACCACGACAATACAAACAAAAGTTTAAAGATATAAAAGTTGCTGTTGCTGAAAACAGATGTAAAGGGATAAAAACTCTTTTAAAAAAATATCCAAATCTTGATGTCATACTTTTAGATGATGCATTTCAGCACCGTGTTGTTAATCCCGGATTATCAATAATATTAACTGATTATTATCACATATTTTCTAATGATTATTTGTTCCCTACAGGGACTTTAAGAGAGTCAAGAGCAGGTGCTAAAAGAGCTGATATTATTATAGTTACGAAAACGAATAAAATTTTTTCTCCTATTACAAGAAGAAGATTAATATCTGAAATAAAACCAAAAAATTTTCAACGAATATATTTTTCTTATATTAAATTTGGAATGTTAACTCCTATAGATAGAACAAATTGTAAAACAATAAAA
>Ga0268282_1001525_pt1 | contig 10128 bp, 7 predicted proteins | sample saktaG_12_FD_190133 | JGI IMG/M metagenome (GOLD analysis project Ga0268282, IMG submission 190133) | Saline water microbial communities from Sakinaw Lake, British Columbia, Canada - sak_2011_5_24_120m | ecosystem: Environmental > Aquatic > Non-marine Saline and Alkaline > Saline ...
GGACCTTATCCATTATCTCCCCTTGGGACTTTACCGGCCGCAAAGTTATTATCCTCTTTGATGGTGACATTAACATTAGTCTTGACGATCAAGAACAATTGGCCCCGGCTGATTTCTTTGCCCTAATTGCTTCGGGTAATATCTCCTTTTTGGACGAGACCGGTGATACCTCCGGAGTTTACCTGGGTACCGCTTCAGCCCTAGGAGTTTTTGTTGCCGGTGATCAAATCATTACCAGCCCTGGGTCCAACCGTTTTATCGGCCGAGGCATTTTTTATGCTCGAAATGGTTTTTCTTTAGGTCGAGACCTAGGAACTGATAACCAAACTCTTCCGGCCGAACTGTTTCGCTTTGATCCCAAGTACCTCTTTACCGCTCCCAAAATCTTCCGCTATAGTCCCCAAGCTTGGCAGGAACTGGCTCCCTAAAGACAGTATCTAGTATTTAGTATCTAGTATTTAGTCTGTTTGTCCGGCCTTTTCGAGAAGGAGATCCTTCCCCGCGAACCACGTCGGGTTCGGGGTCAGGATGACGGAAGGGGTAGTTGTCATTCTGATTTTCCCCCCCTCGTCATCCTGAACCTCTCTACACCGTCATCCTGAACTCGATTCAGGGTACAGACCCTTGGGGGGCAGATAGGCTCAGGTCTTGCTGTCTTTACCCTATCGATATTGATATGATAATTTTTTCATCATTTTCTTGAAGAAATACTATGTAGTATTTAAGTAGCGTTATTTTGGCCTTTTTTAAAGAAGGTTTTGTTTTGAAAAAATACTATATAGTATTTATGGATGACATTTAGGTGGGGGTAGGAGAGAAAAACTAATACCTTTTGGTGTTTCCACCTTAAAGGTGGAAAATTAAAAGTGAAAAGGGAGAGGGTGTTTTTTCAAAGCTGTTATAATAAAGAAAATTTTGGCAACTTAATGGTTCAAGAGAAAAAAACAAAGATTGGTTTTGATTTGGATGGGGTGATTGTCGGTCGTCCGCCATTGGTACCAAAGGGCTTACTAGAAAGACTGTTTCGAGGGACAAAAGATAGTGGCTTAATTTATCGATTTCCCGCCGGAAGAAGCCACCAGTGGTTAAGGAAGCTGTCTCATCATTATTTTTTTCGGCCACCAATAAAAGCGAATTTAGCTTTTTTAAAAAAAATTAGTCAGGACCCAAGTTTTGAAATTTATTTAATTTCCGGCCGTTATAGTTTTTTAGCAAAAGAAACCACTAGGTGGCTGGTTAAGAGAGAATTAGCCGGAAAAGTTTCTGAGGTTTTTATTAACGAGACCAATTTACCTCCTCATATTTTTAAGAAGAAGATAATTAAAAAGCTGGGGCTAGACTTTTATTTTGAGGATGATGATCAAATCGTTACCTTTTTAAGAGAAGAAATTCCCCAAACCAAAATCTATTGGGTTGATAACAAAAGTTTTGACTTCTTCAGGATAATTAGCCAATAATCCTTGATTTTTAAGTTATTTTGGCCGGTATTTTTGAAAAAGTCTACCCCAATCAGAAGCGAAGAAGGTTTTTAGCCTTTTCTTGCCTACTGCCTGGTACCAATAGAGATCGTAATAAAATCGTGAGGCCAGATAAGACCAAGGGGCGATGAAGGTCTGTAGTAGCAGTTTTTCTAACCATAAAGGGCAATGATGATAAATAAATTTTTGTCCGCGAGAGGCGGTATTATCAGCCCCCCTGAGCCGAAAGTTGGGCAGTTTTTTAATTTTTCCTAGGAAGCGAAAATGAATATTTTTGGTTTGGTTTTCGCCTAAGCCCAATTTTTTACCTAAAGTAAGATAGTCGATCTTATTATTGTTTAGACCGATTATTTTGGCTGCCGTTGAGTCAAGGGCAACCTCATCAGTGCTGGCTAAAATAAGATCGGCTTTTTTTAACTTCATCGCTCGAGGGCCGGAACCATAGCCAATGGTTGTTCCGTCCATGAAAGCCACTATTTGAGGGTGAATTTCTTTTTGAATGGTTAGTAAATCGATAATGGCCTGGTGAATAAAACGGTGGGCATGGTGGCGGTTAGTATTAAGCATGCCAAAATAGTTTTTAATGGCCCCGGTATTTTGAGTAAAAACGTGGGTTTTTAGGGTGCAGAGGCTAATTAAGGGTTTATCAAAAATAATTTTGGGTAGACTAATACCGGCGGGGAAAACTTTATCAAGAACCAGCATTTTTCCCTTAGGTTGATAAAGGCGATATGGCTCATCGTCTAGAAAATGAATTTTAACCCGATATTTTCGGCACACTCTGTCCCAAGAGTGATTAACGGCACCTTTTCTGACATTAGTGACGACGGTTTTATTTTCTACCGGAATTATCTGTTTGGGCAAAAACCCTAGCGATAAAAGACCTTTTATTATTCCCTCTAATTGCCAAGGGGGCGAGGAACAAGCCGGATAAAACTTAGTCCAGGACAAATTTAGCTTGATAATAACTGGCCTTCGAGGAGAAAATTGTTTGTGGAATTGCTTTACCAGTCCTTCATAGTCCTCAACAACATTTTCAGGAGCGGTTTTGTTTATAAAAACAGTAGCCATCATTAGGATTTTATCATGGTAAGCTTTTTTTGAAGATCATTATTGGCGGGTGATCATAAACGGTAAACGATTCATCGGCTCCAAAATCATTAATAACTAGGTTTTTACTACCAAGGTTAATTGTTGGCTGATGGTGAAAATGGGCCACCTCGTTAAAAGACAATTGGTCGGAAAACAATTTTTGATAGTATTGGGCGGTTTGGGGATAGCATTTGCTGGTAGGTAAATGAGCACAGTCTGACAGCCTTGATAGGGGTCGGTAAAGACGATGACTGGCAATAATAAGGTAATCGGCTTGTTTTAGTTGGTAATCAATTTTTTCCCACTTAGTAAAACTTTCTGGCTGGTAGAGTTCTAGGGTTTCAAATTGATAATTTTCCTGACCAAAAAGAGGCAGGCGATCATCCCAGTGTTCGACGGCAATGGTCGAGCCGGGAGGAATATTCTGATTAATCCAGGCAGAAGCCTCAATTCGGGAATGGGGCTTATTGTAAATTGACAAGAAAGCCAACAGCCAAACCAAAGAAGGCAGGCTAATTAGCCATCGGGTCCAGGATTTTTGTTTTGAGAAAAAGAGGGCGGTCAAAAGGGCCATCAGGGGATAAAGGGGTAGAAGATAGCGCATAAATTTGATGCCGAATTGGCCAATAATCAGAAAATAAATTAAACTAACTCCCAAAAGAAGAGCGACTTTTTGGTTTTTAAGAGATTGAGGTTTTTTTAGTGTTTGACCAGCCAATAATAGCCAGGCTAACCAAGAAGCTCCAGCCAAAAACGGTCCTGCTCCCCAAAGAAAATAATTTTTCAATTGATACCAATAGGCAGGGGTAAAAACATACTGCAGGGTATAAGGAAAAATGAAGGGGTCTTTGGTCATGGCTTGTTGTTCTTTAATTTGGCTGATAAAGGTACCAGCGTCAATTAGGGCATAGGGAGAAAGAAGAATAAAAGTAAACGTGGTTGTCAGGCTAACGCCAATTAGGTTGGTAATAATTTTTTTCCAGTTGATTTTTGGGGTTGATCGGTTGGCCAATAAACAAGCCCCCAAGATAATCAAACCAAAAGGAAGAGCCGAAATTTTACTAGCCAGGGCCATACCGAAGAAGATTCCCGACCAAATTAAGGGCTTTTTATTTGGCTGGTCAATAAATTGGTAAGAAAAGAAAATGGTACCAACAATAAAGAATGTTAAGAGGGTGTCAACGGTATAAAAGTGGGCTAACTGAACCGGCAGAACAGCAAGGGCGTAAAATAACCCCGACCAAAAAGCCGTTTTTTTGTTACCGCCTAATTGTTGGCCGATTTTTATTAAGAAAATAATTGTTCCTAGGTCGAAAAGAACAGATAGGGTTCGACCGACAAGATAACTTTCAGAATAGGCAGCCAAATCAGGCCGTAATAATCCAGTTAAAGAAAAAGAGCCTCGCAACAGATAAATCGGCCAAGAGCCGTAAGCAAAGAATTTAGGGTTTAGGGGGCTTTGGGTTTGGAAGAACTCTATTAGGCTTTGGGGCCAGGCCAAACGATGGGCGACAAGGAAAATCATTCTTTCATCAGGATGAAGATAATAACCCTGATCCCAATTAATACCAAACAGGCGGGTAATGGTTGCCCCAACCAGCAGGAGTAAAATGAAAATTTGGTAATGGGATGGCTTTTTTCTCACCAGGAAAGAATGTTTTGATAATCCTGGGCCAAATATGGCCTGGTTTTTTGATACAGTCTAATAGTTGGGTGATCAAAAACGGTCCAGGTTTCCTCAGCGCTAACCTCGCTTGTTTGGTAATAAAAATTAGTTAGGCGGTAGCGGCCGGTAGGAGAGAAGGTTTCTAAAAGAGAAAAACCCAACTGGCCGGAAAATAGTTTTTGATAGTAGTTGGCAGCGATAGGAAACAGGTCCGAGGAGTGATTAGCAAACACTCTCCGACTAGGAACAATGACGTAATCGACCACCTCAAGGGCTTGGCAAAGAAGGCTTAAATTATTACCCTTCTCCAGTTGGTAAAAGTCAAAGTTGGTTATCTGATGATTGGTTCCAAGCGGCAGGTTAACCACGTTACCTGACTCAGATAGGATAATAGAATTTTGAGAAAAGTTTTCTTTGGCCCAAGAAGAAAATTGCTGGCGGATATCAGGTTGAGTATAAACTAAATCGAAAAAAAACACCCCCGGTAAAAAACAGCCAATTAATATAATATATTGTAGTGGTCTAGAGAGTTTAATAAGCCAATTGGCAGCCAATAGAGAAAATATCGGCGCGATTGGTACCATGAAGCGGGACCACTTGACGAACAATTGCCCCTGATAAAGAAAAAATATTAAGGTGGGCAATAAAATTATTGACCATAAAGCCCCTTTTTGTTTATTTGCGATTACAGCAATTGCCCCCAAAACAGAAAAAACCAGTACCGGCCAGCCCAGCAAAAAGGGGAAAATCTTTTTGATTTGAAACCAAAAAGGAGTAGAGGTCAAGAATTGTCGGGTATAAAAAGGAATAATCTTACCCTGGGCAATGGCAACTTCGTGCCTTATGGTTTGCAGGTTTTGGGGAAAATTAATAATTAAAAAAGGCGAAAAAGCGATGGTAACAATGAGGGCCAGAAGGACCAAGGTGACAAGACCGGTTATTTGGTTTTTAATTGATCCTTTTTCTTTTTTTAGATTGATTATGACAGCGGTTAAGGGCAAAAATACGAAAATGGCCGCCGATATTTTAGTCGCCAAGGCTAATCCCAGAAATAAGCCGCTGGCAATAAAACTAGTTATTTTTTTTTCTTGATAAATTTTTAGTGAATAATGGGTAATCGCCAGATAGAAGCAAGTCAGGAGTGATTCGGTGGTGCCAAAGTGGCTGGCTTGAATTAGCCCGGGTAAAAAAGCGGTAATGGCCGCCGCCATTAATCCTCCGGAAACATTGATTAGTTTTTTACCCAAAAGATAAACAAAAAAAATGCTAATTAATCCGGCCATGGCCGACCAGAAGCGTAAGAAAAAAACTGCCTCACCAAAATCAAGTTGGTGTTGTTGGTGAATGAAAGAAAACAGATTATAAATTCGGGCAGAAAAAAGAGCTGAAAAAAGAGACAATTGGCCGTAGGCGTAGAAGTTGGGCTGGCCTGTTTGATCTAAACTAAGCACGGCTTGGGCCATATTATTTTCATCAGGATGAAAATAATAACCCTCTCCCCAAGTTAGTTCGACGAAGCGGAGAAAAAAGGCCACTATCAAAATAGCAACCAAGAGAAGGTGGTTTTTTCTAGAAGACATAAATAACGGCAAAGACGGCTGCTCCCCAGCTCAAAATACTCAAAATAAGGTAGGGATCTTTAATAGTTTTTTCCGGTTCTTCGCCTTCTTGAGTTAAAAAAACCAGCTGAGCATAACGCATTAGGCCAATAATAACAAAAGGGACAGAAAGCATCAGCCATTTTCGATCAATGGTTTTGGGATAATTGGCTAAAAGAAAACTTAAGAGTTTACCGCTAAAATCGGGGGGCGAGGCGGTAAAAGTAAAAAGAGCGTAAGAAATCAGAGTGGCGGTGCCAAAAATAGACAGATATGAATTTAATAATTCCTGACGGTACTGTTTTAGGGCCGGTCTGGTTTCTTTTCCTTCCTTAATCAATTCGGACCTTCTTTTCCCGCTGGCAATAAAAAGAGATAAAAAAATAACCGAAAAAACCAGCCAAACAGGAATATGAAAACCGGTTAGGGCTTCGCCGGCAAAGGTTCTTAAAACAAAAGAGGTGGCAATGGCCAGAATGTCCAAAGGGGGGTGTTGTTTAAGGAGAAAAGAGTAAGCCAGTTGAAGCAGAGCAAAAACTAGACAAATGAAAAAAAAGCTTTGATTAATTAAAAACGCCGCCGCCAAGCCAAAAATAAATAAACTAATTGATATTTGGAAGGCGTTATTTACCGGTAGTTGGCCCGAGGCAATCGGCCGCTTTTTTTTAGCCGGATGAAGACGATCGTGAGCGATATCGGCGATATCATTTAAGAGGTATGAGGCCGAAGAAAGCAAACAAAGAACAATAAAGCCAATGGTGGTAATAAAAAAATAGTTTTCATCAAAGAGATGGCCGGTAAAAAGAATGGCCGAATAAATGGCTAGGTTTTTGATCCACTGGTAGGGTCTTAGGGCGCTAAGAAGAATCTTTATTTTAAGCATTAACCCTATTCTAAACTAACTATTTGTCAAGAGCAACTGAGGCCAAGAATTTATCAGCCAGCCAAAGGGCATAGTTAACGCCTCGATCCCAAGGAAAAATTTGCTCCATGTTAACCAGATAAACATTTTTATTTTGGGTTTGAAAGGAATTTGTTTTAGGATAGGGGTTGGGGATGGGAACCGGCTGGGCCCAGCGGTATTTGGTTAAGAAGATCTGATATTGATCAGGGTTAAAATGAGGGTTAATTTTTTCTAAAAACGGTCTAAATTCAGCCAAAATCTCTTTGGCTGACTTGTTTAAGATGGGGTCATCTTGAGGATAATAGCCGCCGATATAAGTAAGGTAGTTACCGCCATATTTTTGCGGATCAACTAGGCCGGCCTGATTGATTAGGGCCACAAAAGGAAAACCCGGCTCGGCAACATTAAGCCAATAAACGTTGTTGTCAAGAATCGGTTTTGAACCAGACAGAATTAAATTTAAGCTAGCCAAATAGGGTCGGGGCCTTTTGTTATTATGGTTTTGATAAATTTGATTAAAGATTGTTTTTGGGGTGGTGAAAATGATTTTGTCAAATTGTTTTAATTGATTTTCTCTGATAATTGGTTGATTGGTTTCAATTTGGCCATTTTGGGCGATAATTTTTTGACTTAGTTTTTGGGTTAATTGGCCAAAGCCTCCTTCTGGATAACCAAGTTTTTCTGATCTTCTTTTAATTCTGGCCCAAAGCCAAACGGCGGAAACCTGATTTTGATAAGAGCCAAATTTTCCTCTTATTAATGGCTGCCAAATAGCCCGATAGGCGGATTGGCCCATTAATTTAGGAAAGAAATCGTTGGCCTTTTGATTGGCCCGGATAAATCGATAGCTGGGGAGAATTTTTAGCAGAAGAGTTGCTAAACCGAAGCGGATTTTGGTTAATAGGCCTAGATTAGGAAAGGTGAGAACGTCAAGAGGGGAAGAAAGAGAGCTAACTTTGTTGTTTTGCCAAATTGCCGTAACTGGTTTAGTAAAAAAATAAGGCAAGGACAACTCTTCAAGGAGAGCAATTAATTTTTTGTCAGAAGAAAAAAAATGATGGTAAAAGCTATCAATCGGCCAGCCAGGGCCGGCTTCTATGGCCGACATTAGCCCGCCCAAACTAGCCTCTTTTTCAAAAACGGTAACTTGATATTTTGGGCTTAGTCGGTAGGCTAAATATAGACCACTGATACCGCCGCCAACAATAGCGACTGTCTTTTTGCTCATTGATTAAAAAAAGTTAGAAGACGAAGAAAAACCCTATGGCTCCTAGGATTAATCCGCCTAAAATTACTCCCAGGGTAGGCAGGATACTACCGGCTTCAGGTAGGGCGGTTGGTGGTGGGCTGGTTGGACTGGCTTGGGTAGTTGTTTCTGGTTGCTGGGTTGGGGTGGGTTCAGTAGGAGTAGTAGCTGTAGTGGTGGGAGCAGGAGTAACCGTTGCTTCAGGCGTGGGGGTAGCAGTTGGGATTGGGGTAGTGGTTGCGGTTGGTGTTGGGGTAGCCGTAGGGGTAGTGGTAGGCGTGGGGGTGGTTGGCTGCTCTCGGTTAAGAATTAACTCTTCACAATCAAGAATCTTTTCGTCTGAGTTGTTTAAAACCTCGGCTCTGACAACAACTTGGTCTGTTCCCCCCCTTACACCGACTTGGAAAGCGTTGCTGGTATAACCCATGTTAAAAATAATTGTGCCGCTGGCCTCACCGTAATCTGTCACGAGAAATTTTTTGTCTCTCGTTCCATCGGAATCAATAAAACTCAGATCGTCAACGGGAATGAAATATTTGATTTTGTAATCGGGATATTTTTCAAATGGCTCTCTGGTAATTACTAGCCGATCGTCTTTTTGCCAAATATAATCAGGGTCAATTAGCCTTCTTAAATAGTAAAAACCAACTCGGTTATCATCTTCTATTTCATAGCCGACTACTTCACAGGTGACTGGGGTTTTTTGAGGGGTAATACTAAATTCCAGGGTGCAATCCTCGCTAACTGCTTCCGGCTCGGTTGGGGCTAGGTTTTCTTGTCGGGTTTGATAGATCTTATAAGCCAAGAAAACCGTTAATCCCAATAAGGCAAGACTGGAAAGAATAACAGCAATTGTTTTGGGAATTTTTTTAGTCATTTTAATTTAAAACCAGCCCCCAATTCCGCTTGGGCCATCAAGATAAACTTCAGCTTCAATTTTGAAATTTAACACCCCATCAGGAATGGTATAGGGTTTGATAAATTCTGTTAGGTGGGTTGGATAATCATTAATAATTTTTTCGCTTGTTTCATCTTGTTCCAACCAAGAATTACGGTTAACGCGAATTCGGGCTTTATCGACCGGGTAATTAGGATAGCCATTGTTGGCGATAACACCAATATAAATTAAGTCGCTGGCTTTAAGATTTTCTAATTGATTATGGGTAAGTAGGTTTTTGTTTTGGTCATAAATTTTAATAGTATGGCAGTTACAACTATATTGGGGTTGGGTAATGGTGGGCTCTGCTTCTGTTGGCGTTGGCTCAGGTGGGGAGCCGATAGTAAGGCTATTTGTGGTTTGGCACCAATCACCAACAGCCCGGCTTGGACAATCCCCCTGACCAGAATCTTGAGTGTTGCCCTTAAAGGTAAAAAGGTACTTTCCTGGCTGGTCTCCGGCAATGCCAGACCAGAGCCAATAGTAGTTACCCTCAACGCCAACCCATTTTGGCTTTTCTCTCAATCCGTGATCATTAGAGATTAGCTCTGTACAGGCTAAGGCCTCAGGGCTATAAGCTTTAAAAGCGACTGGGTCACCGGGATTGGGATTATTGGGCTCAATGTTTAGAGTTATTTCTGGGCAGCAGGGTTCGGAATTAGCTTTAATTGTAAAAGCTATTCCCCCCTCCCAAACTTGATTATCAATAGTGTTGAAACAGTCGGGGATAGAGTTTGGATCAATGCCGACATGTTGGTAATGGTCTTTATCTTTTTGAACGTCTAGTTGGCCAATTTTTTGGCAAGTAACCCAAGTTTTTGGTAGCCAGGAGGCGGTGTCATTATTGGGTATGATTACTTGAGTGTTGGCGCGAATAATATAAGGATTAGCGCTAGTATAGTCGTCGCAGCGATAACCGGGTTGAGGATCTTGACCCTGATAAGGGCAAAGATTGGTTTGGATTTTAATTTGGATATCTTGACTGGTTTCGTTTTTGATTAGCATTCGATCGTATTGATATTTATCGTTAGTAATGTTGCCATTATTATCGACAGGCATACAGATTAGTTTCCCAGAACTCGTTGCCCCCTTTCTAATATCTTGTCTTTCCCGAAGCAGGAAAAAGGCCCCCGCCACTGAGGCCAGAGCCAGAAGAACAATGGCGATAATTATTAACGGGTTTTTAGACTTTGTTGACTTTAGGCCA
>Ga0268282_1001526_pt1 | contig 10128 bp, 3 predicted proteins | sample saktaG_12_FD_190133 | JGI IMG/M metagenome (GOLD analysis project Ga0268282, IMG submission 190133) | Saline water microbial communities from Sakinaw Lake, British Columbia, Canada - sak_2011_5_24_120m | ecosystem: Environmental > Aquatic > Non-marine Saline and Alkaline > Saline ...
TTGTCCCATGTTACTACCAACGAATGGTAGCGACCCCCCTCAAACGGATTTGGCAGTTCTTTGTATATTGTTCGCCTGTCATGATAGATGAGCGAAGTCTTACCATGAGTGGGAACGGGGGCATGGACGACCTTGGCGCCGTAGACATAACCGATGCACTGGTGACCCAGACAAACTCCCAGGATGGGTATTTTACCGCCAAAACAGCGGATGACATCGTTCGATATACCGGCTTCAAGCGGAGTACAGGGTCCCGGCGAGATTACGATGTGGGAAGGACGCAATTTCTCAATATCCTCCAGTGTTATTTTATCATTACGATAGACGGCAGGTTCCCATCCCAGTTCACCTAGGTATTGGTAAAGGTTATAGGCAAAAGAGTCGTAGTTATCAATGACAACTATCATATCTATCTGTCACATATTGAGGGCACTAATAAGCGCCCGGACTTTATCCAGCGTCTCCTGGTACTCAGCTTCTGGCTGGGAATCATAGACCACAGCGCCACCTGCCTGAAAGTATGCCCTGTTTTCTTTAATCAGGAAAGTGCGGATGACAATGCTTAGGTCCATATTGCCGTTGAAGCCCAGATAGCCGATATTGCCGGTGTAGACACTGCGTCTGGTAGACTCCAGTTCGTCTATTATCTCCATTGCACGTATCTTGGGTGCACCGGTTATAGAACCACCTGGTAATGTGGCTTTGAGAAGTTCAATACGTCCTTTTCCTTCTTTAAGCTGCCCTACCACGGTCGATGTCAGGTGATAGACAGTGGGGTATTTCTCCAGGATTGCCAGTTCGGTGACTCTAACTGTACCGAAACGGCAGACCCGTCCCAGGTCGTTCCTCTCCAGATCGACAATCATCATGTTTTCCGCGTGGTCTTTGATACTGCTGAGTAGTTCTCTTACCTTAGCCCGGTCCTCGCGAGGGGTCTTGCCACGGCGTGCGGTGCCCTTGATAGGACGCGTCTCCACCCAATCCCCTTGGCAACGGATAAATCTCTCCGGCGAGGCGCTTACGATGATAACTCCGTCGAAGTCGAGGTAAGTGGCAAAGGGCGCGGGATTTATCTGTCGCAGGCGGAGATAAAGCTCCCAAGGAGTAACGGATATTTCCGCTTCGAACCGCTGTGAGATATTGACCTCAAAAATATCGCCGTCTATGATGTATTGCCGTGCCTTTTCCACAGCCTCAATATATGTCCTATGAGTAAAGTTGCTCCTGAGTCTAATTTGTCCACCAGTGTAAGCGAATTTCGGTGCCAGCACTTCCCCATTCTGGGGAAGACTTGCCAACCGCCCTTTGAATTCTTCAAGACGTTCTCTAGCCCTGCTAAGCCTCCGCTTTTCATCGAGCTCAGGAAAGCCAGTTGAAACGATAAATGCCTTGCCGAGCAGATTATCGAACGCCAGAACCAAGTCATAGAAGCCGAAGTAGCACTCTGGCAGTTGGAGGTCATCAACCGCTCTCTTGGGAAGTCTTTCAATGAAGTGACAGATGTCGTAACTGATATAGCCTGCGGCACCACCGGCAAAGGGAACAGGCAGAATACCAGAATCCAGACGGTAGGTCTCCAGATATCTGCCCAGAGTGTCAAGGGGATTGCCTTGTTCAACGGACTCAACACCGTCCCTAGTGATGCTTATGTTTTCGCCGCGGGATTTGAGCAGTAGAAATGGGTTAGCCCCCATGAAAGAGTATCGCCCCAGCTTCTGCGGGTCCATGCCGCTGTCCAGAAAGAAACAAAACGGCTCTCTTCTAAAAAGCTCGAAGAGGGCAACTGTCGATAGCCCGGTGTCCAGTTCCTCCACCAGCGGTAAAGGAATAATGCTAACCACGCTATATATTGTACTATCTAACCCTCACTAGGGCAAAATAATAGAAATCTATAAAATCAGTGTTTTAATTGGCAAAAAGTAAGTGCTGCATCGCCGGAATCAGCCCCTTCTTCTCAAACAGAAGTTCGGGAATTGTCCGCGAAGGTGCACCATGATGATAATGAAGTAACAAAAGTCAGTAATGTTTAATGTGGCGCAGAGTGCTGGATAGAGCAGTAGATTATGGCGCTGGTGGGCCCTCTAAAAGGATTTTATTAACGATTGGCAATAGGTGTATAATTGTCATAACCAAAAAGACTTGGTCTCGAAGTATAGCTCAATACAAAGGATTCGCTTAATGTCGGACTCAAAATCACAAAGCACCTTCATCAATAATACAGGTAGTAAGGTTCTCAAAGATAGAATCTCAAAGCTCATCGGTTTCAGTAAGGAATTGAAATTCTTAGTTGGTTTTTTCTATTTCTCGGGCATTAGAGAATTGTATGACGCAATTAAGAATAATCCGGATGTAGTTACCCGCGTTCTTGTGGGGCTCAACGTTGATAAACAAGGTTACGGTCTTATTGAGTACGGAGCTGTCGGTAAGATAGACGGGAACAAACATCAATTGCTGTTTAAGGATTCAATTATAAAATCCATCAACTCAGATGAGTTTGATACAAAAGAATTCTATGAACAAGCCAGGTTCTTTATTCAAGCCATTCTGGATAATAAACTAATCATCAAGAAAACCCGCGAACCGAATCATGCCAAATTATATTTTTTCAAGATGAAAGATGAGCACCTAGATTTGAAATCATGCTGTTTTATTACCGGCAGTAGCAACCTCACCCGGGCGGGGTTAAGCCACCAGAATGAATTTAATGTTGAAATCAGTGATTACGGTACCCAAGAAGCAGAGGATTATTTCGATGAACTTTGGGTGAAAGCCGTCAAAATCACCGAAGATGATGCTTTTAAATTGGAATTAGTAAAACTATTAAGGGAAGCCACCCTGATAGCTGAAGTAACCCCTTACGAAGCCTTTGCTTTTGTCCTGAAAACCTATCTGGAACTGCACAAACCCAAAGATATCAAGGAGTACGTCTTCCAGCTTCTGGAGAAAAATGGTTATAAGAAATATGCCTATCAGGTCGATGCCGTCGCTCAAGCGCTAAGCATCATCGATAAAGAAAATGGCGTTATCATCTCGGACGTGGTTGGCTTGGGGAAAAGTGTCATTGCCGGAATGGTCGCTAAGTGCTTATACAAAAGGGGTCTAATAATATGTCCGCCCGCTCTCAAAGGCGGTGTTGATGATGGCGTCCGCACTGGTTGGGATAAATATAGACAAGACTTCGAGCTTAACGGATGGGAAATCAGAAGTTGCGGTCTAGAGACGTTAAGAGACACACTCAAACTGGTGCAGAATGAAAATGACTTCGAAGTGGTAATCATTGATGAGGCACACCGGTTCCGTAACCAGGATACTGAAGCCTATGAAATTTTGAGTAATATATGCCGTAATAAAATCGTTATGTTACTCACTGCCACACCCTTCAACAACACCCCTGCGGACATTTTCTCTCTGCTTAAGCTTTTTACCGTGCCGGGTAAATCAAATCTTATCTTGCCTAACAATCTGGATGAAAGATTCCGGCAATATAACCAAACCTTTAGGCGTTTCTCCAACATCAAGAAGAACCACAATTCCTCAGACAAAAAGAGGCGTGACAGTGCTCTTGCAGATTACAAGGCTCTATTTGGGTCAGATAAAATTGACCTGAAACAAGTAACAGACCGGTCGAAATACTTGGCAAATGATATTAGGTCTGTTATCTCACCGGTCACCATCCGCCGTAACCGCATAGACTTAAAGAAGGACCCGGAATATTCAAAGGAAAGCTATGAGCTATCCGAGGTCAAGGACCCGTGTGAAGCATTTTTCGCTTTAACCTCAGAGCAATCAGAGTTTTACGACCGGGTGATTTCACAGTATTTCGGTGAGGGCGGTGATTTCAAAGGCACCATCTACCGTCCTTTTGAGTACGAAGCCGGTATCGTGGGGATGGATGATGAAGATCTCAATAGGGAAGAAAACCGCGAAGCCTTAATCCAGAAAAACCTATACGACTTTATGAGACGGTTGCTGGTTAAAAGGTTTGAAAGTTCCTTTGGCGCGTTCCGGCAGAGTATCGATAACTTCAAACGTATCACCGAAAAAATCCAGCAGTTTATCACTAATAGCGGGGGCAAATATATCCTGGATCGCAAGCTTATCGACCAAATATACCAGGATGACGAGGATGAGATTGCCGAGGAGTTAGATAAATTCGAACAAATGCTTACCTCCGGTAATTACCCCAAACACTATAAGATTTATAAGCTAAATGAAAAAGAATTCAAACAAAGAGACCAGTTCCTAGCTGACATTGAAGCTGATATTGCCCTTTTTGGAAAAATCATCGACGAGTTGGATACTCTGAAATTGGTAGATAATGACCCTAAATTAGCCAAGTTAGAGGTTGACCTGTTTAAAATTCTAAAGCAAAAAGATAAAGCCACTGAGCCGACAAGAAAAGTGATTGTCTTCTCCGAATATGTGGATACGGTGAAGTATGTCGAAGCTTATTTGGAAAAGAAATTCAGCGGCCAGATTATCAGTGTAAAAGGTGATTTGAATAAAACGAAAGCTACGGAAATTATAAGCAACTTCGATACCACCTATAAAAACCAGAGCAACAAATATCAGATTTTGATCACCACTGATAAAATGTCGGAGGGTGTGAATCTTAATCGCGCCGGTGCCGTGATTAATGTTGATATTCCCTGGAATCCCACCCGCGTGGTCCAACGCGTCGGCAGAATCAACCGCATTAGCAAGAAAGTCTTTGGTAACCTTTATATTTACAACTTCTTCCCCACCATCCAAGGCGCTTCAATTGTGCGGAGCCGGCAGATTGCTACAGAGAAGATGTTCATGATTCACAATACCCTGGGTGAGGATACGAAAATATTTGAAGTAGAAGAGGAACCAACCGCCTCCAGGCTGTACGAGAAGATTCAACGGAATCCGGAGACGCTGGAGCAGGAAAGTTTCCAGACCAGTATCCGCCGGATGTATGCTGAAATTGATGCTGCTACTAAACAGCGAATTGCGACCCTGCCGACACGCGTTAAGGTAGCGAAAAAGTATAACCAGTATGCTCTTACCGTCTTTATTAAAAAAGGTATGGGTTTGTTCATCAGGGGTATTTCCGCGGATAAACAAGAACCAGCAGAGTTGTTGTTTGAAGAGGCTTTGCCCTTAATCAAGTGTAGCAAGGATGAACAGACCCTGCTGTTGAGTGAGGGCTTTTGGGATAATTACACCACAATTAAAGACCTTAAAGAAAAGACCGGAGTCCCCTCCAGTGAGCTGAGTATAGAGAAAAAAGCTTTCTATAATGTCAAATCGCTATTAGCCGACAAAACCGATAACTATCGCGAATTTCACCAACTCTTATTGAATCTAGTGGAAGATATTGAAGACTACAAAACTCTTTCAGATTACACTCTAAGACGCATCGCTAATCTGGATGCTAACGCTGAAGATGAACAGAAAATCGCCGCTAATAAAGCCGAACTAGCCAGCCTGCAGAATGACCTTGGTTATGACTATCTAGCTAAAATCAAGCAGAAAATCGGGCAGCTAGAAAAAGAAGTCATTGTCGCTATCGAAAACATTCAGGGATAAAAATGAGTAGAGAACTTCTACAAAAGGTGATTGATGAGGGCGTGGAAGGCAATCTGAACGCCTTCTTTTGTGATGTGAGTAAATACTACACCGAGATGGAGGATGACCTCTCTGAATATGACGGTAACGGGTTCTCTGACTTCCAGGCGATTGGTGAAATCAATTTTAGTCTCGGTGAAAAGCTGGTAGTCGTTACGGCGAATATAGCCGGGGATTTAACGGAGCGCAGCGGCAAAAAAGCCCAGTATGAAAAAGCCAAGAAAATCCTCAGACAGTATATGCGGTATGATGCCGGTATTTTTGTCTTTAATGACCCTAGTGGTAATTTCCGTTTGAGTTTGGTTTATGGCACGCCTGATACTACTCGTCTTATCTGGAGCAACTTCCGCCGCTTTACCTATTTTGTTAACCCCGGTCTAACCAATAAGACCTTCCTGGATAGAGTAGGTACTTGCAATTTTGCGAGCTTGGAGATTATTAAGGATGCTTTCTCGGTAGAGAAGGTCAATAAAGAGTTCTACATTAAGGTGGCTGAATTCTTTTATCGTCTGACAGGTAAAAATGATTATGATGGAGAAATGCGCTTACCGTCGGTTAGTGATGATAATAAGACTTATGAAGAATTCGCAGTGCGTCTCATTGGCCGCTCTATATTCTGCTGGTTTCTAAAGCACAAGAAGTCTGCCAAAGGAATTCCTCTTATCGCCAAAGAAGCACTATCTGTAGCAGCAGTTCGAAGCCACGCAAATTACTACCACTCTATCTTGGAGCCGTTATTCTTTAGGCTGATGAATACACCCGTTAAAGACCGAACAACCGTTACAATTCCAGAGGCAGAGAGAGTACCTTTTTTAAACGGTGGTTTGTTTGAACCGCACGAGAACGATTTTTACAAGCCATCCTTAATCAATGTGCTGAAGATACCTGATAAATGGTTTTCGGATTTCTTCACAGTGCTCGAACAGTATAACTTCACTATTGATGAAAACAGCATAGTTGATGCCGATGTCTCTGTTGACCCGGAAATGCTGGGCCGAATATTTGAAAACCTTCTTGCAGAGGTGGTGCCGGAGACTGGGGAGACTGCCCGCAAGGCTACCGGCAGTTACTACACCCCGCGTGTCATCGTGGACTACATGGTGGAGCAATCCCTGAAGCAATATTTGCTTACCAAGGCTAACATTCCCGAGGATAAGCTCAATTCCTTACTTTCTTACGAAGATGAAATTGTTGAACTTACTAATGAACAGAAAAACAGCTTAGTTATATCTCTTAAAGAAGTCAAAGTCATCGACCCGGCTTGTGGCTCCAGTGCTTTCCCGATGGGTATTTTGCACCGCATGCTACTCGTATTGGAAAAGGTCGACCCCAAACTTGAGATTTGGAGAGGCCAATACCTAAGCACTCTGGACAGCATAGTTCGTCAGACCGTGGAAAAGAACGTTAAGAGGGAAAACTGGGATTATATCCGCAAGTTAATGATTATTAGAGATTCTATCTATGGAGTGGATATCCAGCCGATTGCCGTGGAGATTGCTAAGCTAAGGTGTTTTCTCTCGTTAGTAGTAGACGAACTCGTTTTGGATAATGAAGAAAACCGCGGCATCGAGCCTTTGCCCAACCTGGAATTCAAGTTCGTAGCAGCTAATACACTGATAGGTTTACCCGCCAGGGTTGAACGGCAGGGTACCCTGGGTGTTTCAGAACACATCAAGACACTGAAAAACCTCAGAGACAAATATCTGCGTAGTTCCGGAAAAGATAAAGTGGATATCGAGCAAAAATTCCGCCAAACCCAAACAAAATTACAGGAAGAAAACGCCTGGTTGCTTGTGGATGGGGAAGCTAAGAAGTTAGCGGAATGGGACCCGTTCTCTTACAAATCCAATGGGTGGTTTGACCCGGAATGGATGTTTGGCATTGAAGATGGATTTGACATCATTATTGCTAATCCGCCTTATATCGACTCAGAACTTATGGTTAATTTGGGTCAAAAAAGTCTTCGCGAGGAAATTCAAAGAACTTACACAATGACAAAGGGAAACTGGGATATATACATAGCCTTTCTTGAATTGGGTCTGAAAGCAATGAAAACGAATAAAAATGGAGTGTTAACATTCATTACTCCGGATAAATGGATATCAAAACCTTTTGGGGACGCGCTGAGAATAGCTTCAGTTAACAATATTTTTAGTATACTCAGGTCTGGTCGAGGGGTCTTCGAAAGCTCAAACGTGGATTCAATAATATCAGTCTTTTTGAATATGCAAAGTCAAGAATTAAAAATCCTTGATTCTGAACGTGATAGATTCATATTTAAAAGGACGATAGATAAAGGGTCATTAAAACCACCTTTTGCTTTTGACTATCTTTTTTCAGAACATCTCAATCTTTTACTTAAGATTGAGATTATATCCAGCAAAGTATCGGATTTAGCTATTTGCGAGAATGCTTGTGCTACATCAGATGCCTATAAATTGAAGCCTCTTATTAACAACTCGAAGGGGGCTTTTGACAGAAACAAGCAACTAAAAATAGTGAATACCGGAACAATTGGCAAATATTACCCAAGGTGGGGTAATAAAGAAATGACTTATTTAGGAAATAAATATCTTTGTCCTGTTGTAGATAAGGATAGGTTTTTACGATTGTTTCAAAATACCTATGAACAAAAATCGGTACAACCTAAAATCATAATCAAGGGTTTAAACCTGCTGGATGCTTGCTTAGATTCGGATGGTAGCATTATTCCAGGAAAGTCGACTTTAATTATCACCGAAAGTAACCTAAAATTATTGAAGTTCCTGCTATCTATAATCAATAGTCAACTTGCCTTTTTTTACTTGCGAGAGCGGTATCCTTCGTCAAGTTACAATCTGGGCACAAACTTCACTAAGGAAATGATAAATAATTTGCCATTACCTCTACTGAGGGAAAACGAGCAGCAACCTTTTATTAGCCTTGTAGATAATATTCTTAATCTCGCCACATCGGTGGACTATCAGGGAGATAAGGATAAACAATCCAAGGTCAAGGAACTGGAGAGCCAGATTGACCAGATGGTCTATGAGCTGTATGGGTTGGCGCCGGGGGAGATTGCGGTGGTGGAGGGTAAGGTAAATACAAAGAAGACAGTACAAACAAAGGGCGAGGCAAATAAAGAAGAGGTAGCACAAGTGGAAATCGTACTTATCAAAGATAAAGAAACACCAGGCACTTGGAGATTCAAGGAGAATAAGGAAGACCATCCAATTACCATATATTTGACCAAAGAGCAGGTCAAAGAGCTTGGTAATCCAGAATCCATCAAGGTAACAATAACAGCGGCATAGCTTCGCAGATTGGATTCGAACTATTATAGAAGACTGGAGGTCTCGGAAAAAGTTCTACCTTCTATCATAGGGGGCTCCTCGTCCACTAAGTCGATACCTGTCCGATTGCACATTCCGTCATGTATATTACTTCCAGGCTGTAGACTCTTTCTGATTAGGCTAAAATATAGCCTAACGGGTTCCGGTGAGGTGCACAATCCGTTGGGGAGTATGATCTGCCCCGTCAATTTGATTGCCTGCCGGCCCTGAAGTGGCCCGATTCAGGAAATTGGGGGGTCCATAGTGGCTAGCCCCGCATCAAGCGCATGAATGGGCAAAGGGTCCGGCTAAAGTTCAACCGAGCCCGAATTTTGCTTGAGGAGGGAACTAATATGATTCGCAGTGTAGGCATCGACTTACATCAGGGGCAGCACAGAGCGCGCTGTCTGGATGAGAGAGCACAACCCTGTGATAGCTTCAGCTTTCAGACCACACCGGAGGGACTGGCCACCTTGGAAGAACATGTTTTCCAGGACGGGGCTAATCCCATCATAGTCCTTGAACCCGCGGGCTTACCATGGCTGATGGTAGCTGTCTATTTACGATCTTGCCATCCTGGTTGCCGGCTGGTGAAAGCCAAGACACAGAAAGTGGCCGCCTTGCGGCGGTATCTGCGAGGACCAGTCAAAAGCGATCGTCTCGATGCCCTTACCTTAGCCAAAATGCCTTTCATCGACCCGGAACAAATGGACGAGATTTACTTACCTCCAGCTGAAATCCATGCCCTGCAACGGCTTACACGCCAGCGGAAGCGGATAGAACAGGATACCACTGGTCGCAAGGTCAGGATTTCTGCCATCGTCGATGGATACCTGCCAGGTGTACGTCGAACTTTCAATGATGCTTGGTCTTCTCCGGTCAGGGCTTTCCTGAAGTCCCGGCTGAATCCCTTTATCGTAGTTCGAGATGGGGAAGATGCTCTCCATGCCTTCCTGAGTAAAAACAGCTACCATAGCAAATGGAGCAAGGCACAGACCAGATTGGTTTTTCTGGCATGTCAGAGCGTGGCTGCTGTATGTAAGCTATCTGAGTCGGCTGGAACAGTCAACGAGGACTTTTTCATGGATCTCCAGGATGAAATAGCTCGGGAATTAAGGATGCTGGAAGCAGATGAAATTGAGTCTGAAGCCCTAGCACGTCGCATTGCGGAACTCTATCAGAAACTCCACTCCTCGGACAATCTGCGAACCATACCGGGTGT
>Ga0268282_1001528_pt1 | contig 10120 bp, 9 predicted proteins | sample saktaG_12_FD_190133 | JGI IMG/M metagenome (GOLD analysis project Ga0268282, IMG submission 190133) | Saline water microbial communities from Sakinaw Lake, British Columbia, Canada - sak_2011_5_24_120m | ecosystem: Environmental > Aquatic > Non-marine Saline and Alkaline > Saline ...
ACGCAACATGGCCAAAGCTGGGCACCAAATTGACCAATTCGGTCAAATAGGTATTGCCGCCGACAGCTTCCAACTCTTTTTTTTCTTTGAGACGGTTTGAAACCGACAAAAAGTCAATCGGATCGCCCTTTTCAAACTGTTCGCAACATGCCGCATAAATTGTTTGATGGTTGTGTTTGTAAAAATCATCCGGAGACAAAACATCGGCCACTTTGCTCATTGCGTTGCGGTCCAACATTAAACAGCTCAAAACTGATTGCTCAATCTCAAGATTTTGCGGTGGAATTTTTCCCGGAATGTTTTTGTCAGCCATAGGGTGTTAAAAATCAAAACTTAAAATTCAATATTAAACAAATTTAAAAATTATAAACTTAAATATTAAAAATTTATTTATCATTTATAATTGAATTTTGATTTGCGCAAAGCGCGGTATCCTCATCCTACCAAACCCAAAAAGGAAACACAACCGTTGACAAAAGCATCTTAAAGGTCGTTCCTCGCTGTAATCGGCAAGGTGTGACCTTGCCCAACTTGCATTTTAAAAAATATTGACAATTAGCGGTAAATAATTAAGATAAAACCCAAGCAAATTACCAACTAAACCCACGGGAGGCAGGCGAATGGACCAGGAAATTGATTTTGATAGCCCTCTTTTTATTTTATAACGCGCAACATCAAAATAAATCGGGTTGTTGATAAGTGTTATTGACAAATAAATCCCGCGGGATTATATAATTATTTGGTTCTTATATTCTCATAAAAAAAGGAGGGATTTTTATCATTAAAAATATCCATAGGTTGTGGCGGAGGTTGTGGCGGGAAGCGCGTACTGGATGTATAGTTTGGGGAATAATATTTTTGTTGGCATTCCTAACTTTACATTTTTCATAGCCGTTGTTTTTTCCTTTTTTTAACAGCTCTTTCTTCCGAATTTCTTCAGCCGGGGGCTGGAAAAATTCGGCAGGAAATTCGCGCGCAAAACGACTCTTGACATTGATTTCAAAACACGCTAAACTTAATTTTGTCAGGGACGATGAAAACTGAATTGAGAACAAGAAAAAAGTCATAAGGTTATGACCATTATGATTTTTTGTTTGTTTTCAACAAACTCGCGATTGGATGGCATGAACGTTGATAATTGAATAGCGAAATATTTTTTTGTTCCACCAAGATATTTCGCGAGCCAAATACGTATACTAAATATATACAAAGAATTTTTTGAAGTTGTCTTGGACTCATTTTATTGAGGATTTGATCCTGGTCCAGGATGAACGCTGGCAATGTGGATAAGGCATGCAAGTCGAACGAGCCTTGTACTCTGCACAAGGAAATTCTAATTTCTAAACCCTAAATCCTAAATAAGCTCAAAATCCAAAATCTAAAAATCAAAACGAATTTTATTTTGATATTATAATTTTGAAATTTGAATTTGTTTAGAATTTGGGATTTGGTGTTTAGAATTTTCTCGTGCAGAGCGCGAGTGCTAGTGGCGAACGGGTTAGTAACACGTAGGTATCTACCATTGACACGGGCATAGCCCGTCGAAAGACGGAGTAATTCCCGATAGTCTCTGAAGCGCAAGCTGAAGAGTAAAGGCGCAAGCCGGTTGATGATGAGCCTGCGGACTATCAGCTTGTTGGCGGGGTAACGGCCCACCAAGGCGATGACGGTTAGGGGGAGTGAGAGCTTGTTCCCCAACACTGGGACTGCGACACGGCCCAGACACCTACGGGTGGCAGCAGCCGAAAATATTGGACAATGGGCGAAAGCCTGATCCAGCGACATTGCGTGGAGGATGAAGACGTTCGCGCCGTAAACTCCTTTTATAGGGAAAGAAGTAATTGACGGTACCCTATGAATAAGCGGGGGCTAATTCTGTGCCAGCAGCAGCGGTAATACAGAACCCGCAAGCGTTATCCGGATTTATTGGGCGTAAAGTGTTCGTAGGCGGTTCGGAAAGTCTGATATTAAATATCCGGGCTCAACCCGGGACATGTATCGGAAACTTCCGAACTTGAAGATGTTAGGGGCTATCGGAACGCACGGTGTAGGGGTGAAATCCGTTGATATCGTGCGGAACACCAAAAGCGAAGGCAGATAGCTGGGGCAATCTTGACGCTGAGGAACGAAAGCGTGGGGAGCAAAAAGGATTAGATACCCTTGTAGTCCACGCCCTAAACGATGGACACTAGTTGCTTGAAGTGTCGACCCTTCAAGTGGCGAAGCTAACGCGTTAAGTGTCCCGCCTGGGAAGTACGGCCGCAAGGCTAAAACTCAAAGGAATAGACGGGGGCTCACACAAGCGGTGGATCATGTGGCTTAATTCGACAACAAACGAGTAACCTTACCTAGCTAAGACGCCTATTGACATTCCGATGAAAGTCGGACTTCCCACAAGGACAATAGGACAGGTGCTGCATGGTTGTCGTCAGCAGGTGTCGTAAGATGCACGCTTAGATGCCGTAACCTGCGCAACCCTTATCGTATGTTTTACTTGTCATACGAAACTGCCGGGGACAACCCGGAGGAAGGCGAGGATGACGCCAAATCAGCATGGCCTTTGACAGCTAGGGCCGCACACGTGATACAATGGCCGTTACAAAGGGAAGCCAAGCCGTAAGGCGGAGCAAATCCCATCAAAAACGGCCCCAGTTCGGATTGAGGTCTGCAACTCGACCTCATGAAGCCGGAATCGCTAGTAAACGTAAATCATCACGTTACGTTGAATATGTTCCTGAGCCTTGTACTCACCGCCCGTCACGCCAAGCGAGTTGGGGACAGCCGAAGCGCCACGCAAGTGGAACTAAGCTGGATTCAATAAGAGGGGCGAAGTCGTTGGAGCATTCTGCTTGTTGCGACTCATAGAAAGTAATTTCTTTGCACAAACTTGGCTATATGCTGGAACACCTGTGTATATGACGCTACTCGTGTTAAAATCAATTTGATATGAGTGATAAAGCGATTATTGCAGACAATCAGCAGGGAAGTCCCGAAATTATTATATTGAAGGACCCCTCAGAGACTACACGCCGAGCTCCTTTTGTGGAAAATCAAATCAAGGCATATTTTCTCGGAGCGTTGCACGATGCGACTTTCAGTAGCAGTAAAAGATTCAGAATTTCGCAAAAAGGAAGCGAATGGCTGAAGATATTGCGAAAGTTGCTCAAACGAATTGGATATAATTCTTGGATATACAAAGAGGGTAAGAATCGTGATATATATGTTCTGGAAACTTTGGCCAATTTCTTGGATTTTAAATTCAATCCGTTGAAACTGAAAACCAAAGGGGAAAGAATCTGTTATATCAGGGGATTCTTTGACGCCGAAGGCGGCATCCCGAAAAGTAAGGATGCAAGATTCTATATTCAATTGGTGCAAAAAGACAAGGATAAAATACAAAAGTTAAAGGAAATGCTCAAAGAGCTTGGAATTATGAGTGGTAAAATTCATAATCCCAGCCAAAGAGTTGATCCTTATTACTGGCGAATATTTATTCTTGCCAAAAGCCAGCGAAATTTCGTTGAAACGATAAATTCGTGGCATCCAAGAAAAACTAAAACCTTGAACGAAAGATTTTCCAAAAAAGGATGATGATATAGTCCATGCCTTATGGCGACATAGGGAGATACATGAACAAGGCACGGGTAGGGGAACCTGCTCGTGGATCAATTAATTTACATTTTTGAGTGTCGGCTTCAGTCGAGAGACGAGAATTCTTCTCTTGACTTTAAGACGCTGATCGGTTCGTCTCTAAGAAACCGATTTTGAAAGTCCAAGACAGCTTCAAGAAATTGTTGGCTCAAAGAAAAAAACAACTTATTAAAGTTGTTTTTTTCTTTGAAATGACGAAATTTCCAATTTCCAATGTCAAATAAATGTCAAAATTAAAAAATAAAAATACAAATTTTGATTGTATTTTTCGCACTTGCGGGATTTACATTCTTTTTTTATGCAAACACAGGCATGGAAAAATTGACGGGAAAAGGAATTTTGGTAGGATAAGGGTATAAATTAAAATTCAATTGTAAAATCAAAATAATGAAAAAAGTTAATTTAAAAGCCGCGGTTTGGAAGGAGGGAAAGCAATATGTTTCCCAGTGTCTTAATGTTGATGTGGCCAGCTTTGGCGCAACAAAGAAAAAAGCGATGGAAAACCTCAAAGAGGCGCTGGAACTGTATTTTGAGGATCAGGATATTTCTCAAATTAACAAAGTGGAACGGCCGGATGTTTTTTCGTTAACATTAACCAATGCCTAATCCCATAACCACAAAAAAGGTTATTAAAACATTGGAAGAAAACGGTTTTGTTTTTGTTTCCCAAAAGGGCAGTCATGCCAAATATTGCAAACGAGGCTCGCCCTCGCTGGTTGTGATTGTGCCCATCCACGGCAAAGAAATTTTATACGGAACATTCTGCTCAATTTTGCGCCAGTCAAAATTGAGCGAGGATATTTTTCGAAAATAAACATTCGCAAGGCGCCCCAATGGGTGTTTTTTTATTTTTAATACCCCTTATTTTATGCTATAATCGAGGAAAAATCATTCTCAATGTTTTGAATTTGGGCAATAAAGAAACCACCGATTGGCTTTTTGGGCATTATTCGCAAAGCGAGGCGGTATGGATATGATAGGCGGAAGGAGAGAGGCCTTCCTTTTTTTTATACAAACACATCTCAAAAAAAAGAAAACAACATTTGTTTATCTGAAAAATTTGAGAAAGCGGAATGTTAAAAATGCTGCGATAACACATAGCACTGCGGCAACTAAAAAAGGAGTGGTGTAATTTGCCACTTCAAGAGTTTTGGTTATTGGTTCGCCGTTCTGAACAGTTTCATAACTTACTACTTCAATTGAAGCAAGTTTGGGCGCCAGCCATGGACCAAGCAAGCCACCCGCGCCATAGGCGGTGAACATCAAGCCGTAATTGCCCCCAATGTTTTTGGTGCCAAAATAGTCCGCGGTGACGGCCGGATAGAGCGCTAAAAACCCGCCAAAACAAAAACCGATGGCGCCCGAAGCAAAAATAAAGCCCGAAAAAGACGACGAGAAACCCAATAATATCATTGACGCGGCGCAAACCAGAAAGATTGCTAATAAGATTTTTTCGCGCCCGAATTTGTCGGATATTTTGCCCCAAGCAATCCGGCCCAAACTGTTCAACACCGAAACCGCCATCACCGCCGCGGTGCCGGCCGCGATTGCCGCAGTCAAAAAAACATCCGAAATTATCTTATTACTTTTCAAATAATCCGCGGCGGCAATTGATTGCCAAACGCTTACAATGTTCATTATAATCATCAATCCGGCCGCGGTGCCGGCAAAATAAGTGGCCCACAAAATCCAAAAACGGCGGGTTTTTATCATTTCCTTGGCGGAGAAATCAATCTTTGTGCCGGCCACGTTCTGTGCGGGTGGCGCCCAGCCTGCCGGGTAATATCCTGCTGGCGGCACTTTCAAGAATCGCGCGCCGATAACAATCGCGCAAAAATAGATTAACCCCAAATAAAACAATGTTGCCATTACATCAATCTTGGTGATAAAATAACTCGCCAGCGGCGCGAATATCAATCCTCCGGCACCGAATCCCGCCACCGCCAAGCCAGTGATAAATCCACGCTTGTCGGGAAACCATTTAACGCATGCCGCGATGGGGCAAACATAGGCCGCGCCGATGCCAATGCCCCCCAAAACACCAAATCCGAAAACAAATTGCGCCAAAGTTTGCGCCTTGGCGGCAACATACATTCCCGTCAGCAAAAAGCCCGCGCCGGCAATCGCGGTTTTTCGCGGTCCGATCTTGTCCTGAATTTTGCCCGAAACGATCATACTCAAGGCAAAAACCGCCAAAACCGCCTGCGCGGGCAATGCCAAATCAACCGCCGACCAATTCGGAAAACGCTCTGCCAGCGCCGGCTTGAAAACGCTGTAAATATATATCGCGCCCAAACTGATTTGAATCAAAAGCGCGCCAAAAACCACCTGCCAACGATTATAATCCATGTTTTTGTTTTTATATGTATGTGCGGTATATTCTACCAAACCGCGCGGCTTTGGCAATACATCCGCGCCAAGCCTTGTTTTTTTGTTGAAATTCGTTATAATACAATTTGTTTGAAAGAGCAAAGGGTTGGTACCAAAGTAGCCAAATGGGCCGCGCTGTAAACGCGGTGGCTCTGCCTTCGGGGGTGCAAATCCCTCCCAGCCCACATAAAAAATTTAAAGTTGAAATATCAAAATGAAAAATGACAATTGAAAAATAATAAATTTAAAAATTATTCCATTTTAATTTTTGCATCGTCATTTTAATTTTTGATATTTACATTTTCAATTTGAAATGCCCGGGTAGCTCAGAGGCAGAGCAACTCCATGGTAAGGAGTAGGTCGGAGGTTCAACTCCTCTCTCGGGCTCATAAAAATGCAAAATTGAAAAATCAAAGTTAAAAACGACAGTTTAAAAATAAAAATTAATAAATTTAAAAATTATTTCATTTTAATTTTTGCATCGTCGTTTTGATCTTTGATATTTACATTTTTAATTTGAAATATGGCAACAAAAAAGAAACCTTTTGTGAAGCTTCAATGCGCTTCCTGCAAAAGCATCAATTACCGGAGCCACAAATCCAAAACCATGGAAGGCAAGCTGGAATTGAGCAAATTTTGCAAAATTGAACGCAAACACACCAAGCACAAGGAACTCAAAAAATAGACTGCCTGTGGCGCAAAACCCAAAAAATCCTCTCAACGAGGATTTTTTGGGTTGGCAAGGGGTTGTAGAGAATAGCTTGTGGCGAGTGTGCCCGAGGATTAAAATTATTGTCCGGCAACAGAAAGAGTATATTTACGTTCTGGATTTGAAAAAATACTCAATTAATCAAATTCGCTCACTCTATTAATTGCTGTATATTAAAATTAATGGCGGATCGGCCTAAGCCTTTCCGCCCTGATCTTCGTTGTTAGGTAAAATAGGTAAAATCATAACGAGGATTTTCTGATCGCGCCGCCGACCGTCCATATAAGTTCCATCCTCATTAACCCCTTGCAACATCACAATATCATACTCATCTTCTCCTAGAGTCGTATATAGAAGGTCTCTCTGCATGCTACGCCTCTCAAACAACGCCCAGGATTTATACCCCCGGGCAACAAGTGAATCGTAAGCAACTGAACGCCTTGGTTTTTCTTTTTTGGGTTGTGCATCGGTCTTTATTTCGCCCTTCTTAATGTTCACTGGAAGTTTTTTCCCGTAGTCTCCAGGCAACGCAATCCGGCCAGATGGTCCTCTGTGGCTTTTTCTGAGTTTTTCTGCTTCATTCATAGTTAACCTCAACAAAACAATACCATATCTCTATGGTATTGTCAATAATTTGGGGATCACGGACAACAGCTTGTGGTGAGTATTCAAAACATTAGAACTGTTTTTGAGAAATAAATAGGTTAAATTAAGTGCTTATTGATGAACGCCCGGCCGGAGCCGGATTTTAGATATTTTTCAAATTCAAAGGATTTGTATTTGTCGGGGATGGCAAAATATGAAATTAATTCAATCGGCAATCTTGTTTTTGTTGCCAGTACCTGCCCAGTATTGTGGCGATTCAATCTTTCTTCAATATTTTCCGTGCAACCGATATACAAATCACCATCGGCACATTTTAGAATGTAGACGAAATGCATTTTGGATTTTGAATATAGGCAGACGAATAGTAATTCGTCGCCTAATTGGCGGGCCTCGCCCGCTGAAACCGAGCCGAAGGGGCGAAGCCCGCCTTCGCGCTTTTTTGTTTCAAAAAAAGTGCTTCGGCGGGTGAAAGCGGGGGTGCCAGGATTTGAACCTGAAATAAAGGTTTTGGAGACCTTTGTGATGCCAGTTTCACTACACCCCCAATAATTGATATTTAACAAAAAACCGGCTTTCGTGCAAGCTGCCGCTCTTGTATATTTGTTTTTATTAATCCGGTTTGCTAAAATTAAACCATGAAAGCCAAAGAAGAACAAATCAAAATTCCCAAAAAAGTGGAGAATTTTTTGGGCAAACCCGCCGTCGCCAAGGCTATGGCGGGCAAGGCGGGGATTAAATATGAGTTGATGGGACACCGCACGGTCTACACCGCTTTTGACAAGGCCGCGACATTGAAAGTTAAGCCCGATATTATTGCAAAAGTCCTAACAATAAAAATCGGCAAAGATTTAGCGATGGTGGTTATTGGGGGCGATAAAAATCTCAACATTGAAAAACTACAGAAATTAGTCAAGACAGAAAAAATTGGTTTTGCCAAGGAAAAGATTATTGCCGAAGCTTTCAAGGGCATCAAACCGGGCGCGATCCCGCCCTTTGTTGATTTATGGCAAATGAAAGTAATTTGTGACAAAAAACTATTGGAATCGCCAAAGATTATTTTATCGGCCGGAACTTATAAAGCATCGCTGTCCGTCACGCCCGCGGTTTTCAAAAAACTGAATCCCGAAATGATAATTGGCAACTTTTCTTCGCCCCGTCCAAAACCAAAAAAAACGAACAAGCCCAAGCCGGCGAAGAAAAAATCTGTTACGAAAAATTTAAAGACGAAAGCAACCAAAAAGCGGCAATAAGCCGCTTTTTGATCAGTGGGCTTGCCCACCGAAGCTTTAGCGAAGGTGGGCGCGGAAGGAATCGAACCTTCGGCCTCTGTCTTATCAGGACAGCGTTATACCACTTAACTACGCGCCCGCAAACAAAATAATTCTACCTTATTTTTCAAAAATTGCAAGCCGTTTAGCTTGTAAATCAGGCTATTTTTGCTAATGTATTATTGTCGCGGGCCCTTAGCTCAGCTGGTAGAGCGCCTCATTTGTTCCGATTGAAAAAATAAATTTTAAAAATGTTTTATTTGTACATTTTAGAATCCATAAAAACAGGAACATATTATGTGGGGATTGCGGCAAATATTCAAAAAAGATTGGCTCAGCACAACAATGGTTTAGTCAAGTCAACTAAAAGCAAAAAACCATGGAAATTAATACATAATGAGATATATGATAATCAAAGTGAAGCCAGGAAAAGAGAAAGCCATATTAAATCACAAAAAAGCCGAAAGGCAATTGAGAAGATTATAAAACATTTTTAAAATTTATTTTTTCAATCGAGAATCCTCGATTAATTTGGTGGGCCCTTAGCTCAGCTGGTAGAGCGCCTCATTTGCAATGAGGAGGTCACCGGTCCGAATCCGGTAGGGTCCACCAAATTAATCGGGACAATGAGGAGGTCACCGGTCCGAATCCGGTAGGGTCCACCAAATTAATCGGGACAATGAGGAGGTCACCGGTTCAAATCCGCCAAGCAAAGTATGAGCAAAACCTGATCAATGCAAATTTTGCGCTTGCGTTATTCTTTTTCTGTTATATCATAAGACATATAGGCAAAAATTATGCGTAAAATTAATTTAAAAAATGTGGTTTGGAAAGAGGGGAAATACTATGTCGCGTGGAATTTAAATACCGCGATTTCAAGTTTTGGCAAAACCCGCAAGGAAGCGTTTGAAAGTTTGCGCGAAGCGTTAGAATTGCACCTTGAAGACACTCCTGTTTCCGAAGTTAATAAAGTGGAGCGGCCGGATTTGGTGCCGTCGGCTTTGAAGTGTGCCTAAACCCATATTATTAAATTTGGTTTTAAAAGTCCTTAAAGATAAAGGCTTCTTTTTGATACGGCAAAAAGGATCGCACGCTCGGTTTCGCAAAACCGGAAATCCCACGCGGAATGTAACCATCAAAATTAGTTGCAAAGAAATTCCTTATGGAACATTTCAGTCAATTTTGTTGCAATCCGGATTAAGCGCCGATGACTTTTTGGAAAACAAAAATTGATCGCAAAACAAAAGCTATATTTCCAACTTTGACCGCAAAGTGAAAAAGATTTTGGAAATAGAGAAAAGAAAGAACAAAGACAAACCATAACCGCCAATTGCGGCTCGCCACAAACCGCCGGTCAGTTTTTCTAAAATTCGCAATATGTTAAAATGGATGTATATATTCAAATATATATTTGAATATATACATCGTAAAATAACAAAAAAATTATGGACCGAAAAACTTCCGAAAAAAATGTCCGCAAACTGATGCGGCTGGGCAAATCCTCGCTTGCCATCAC
>Ga0268282_1001538_pt1 | contig 10051 bp, 9 predicted proteins | sample saktaG_12_FD_190133 | JGI IMG/M metagenome (GOLD analysis project Ga0268282, IMG submission 190133) | Saline water microbial communities from Sakinaw Lake, British Columbia, Canada - sak_2011_5_24_120m | ecosystem: Environmental > Aquatic > Non-marine Saline and Alkaline > Saline ...
TCTATTTTCTTTACCTCACCTTCTATCTTTACTTTTGATAGATCGACCGTTCCCGAAGAAAATATAATATTATATTCGTCTTGAACTTCCGAAACCCTGATGATTCCTTCTCTAAAGACAATGTTTCCGCTATCTTGAAAACCAAAACCATTAAAAAGGATAAATACTCCGTACAAGACAATAAGAATTCCTATTGTTAACTTAAATACATTAATATTGAAATTAAAAAAAGTATTCAGAAGTAAAATGATACCTACTGTTAAAAATACAATTCCCATAAAAACTCCGCCAAATATCCTCATTATTTCTCTCCTTTAAATATTCTATTTATTTTGCAAACCTTCAATGATAGCCGGAAGAAATGCCGGAAGGTCTTGAGGTGTTCTGGAAGTAATTAAATTATTATCCACTACGACTTCTTTATCCAGATAAATTGCTCCGGCATTGACCAGGTCATCCTTAATGGAGTTAAAACCTGTGGTTTTTTTACCCTTCAGAATATTCGTCGAGATAAGGACCCAGGGACCATGGCAGATAGAGGCTACTATGCCACCATTTTCAAAAACTTCCCGAACCAGGTCAAGGATTTTCGGATAACGGCGTAATTTGTCAGGAGCATAACCTCCGGGGACTATGATTCCCTGAAAATCATCGGCTTTCGCCTCTGCTGCAGATAAATTAGCTTCAGCCGGATATCCGTGTTTACTTTGATATACCTTGGCTTCCGGCCCAATGAGTTTCACATCGGCACCTTCTTCCAATAACCGATAATAGGGATACCACAATTCTAAATCTTCGTATGAATCTTCAACTAAAATTGCAATTTTCTTTCCTTTTAATTTCATTTTAATATCCTCCTTATGAAATTATTTTCCAATTGTTTATCGATGGATTTTTCTGTCTGCTTTTATGTTCTAATTGTAACCAAATTATTGAAAATATGCAAAAAATCTGTAAGATGAGGGAGTTGATTAAGGTTTCTATCGGAGGCTATTAGACAATTTTCATAACTTTTGTATAAGCGATGGAACTGTAAAAGTTTATCGGAGGTTAGAAAGAGTAGTAAATATTTGTTATTCTCTGGCTTCCTAAATAAAGCAGTATATAAGATTTTTCGAATAGTGCTCGAAATGTAGTACAAGTTTGTATAGCACTCAATTCCTGGTTAAAAATACAATTTAGCAATTCCACTATATTTTTGGAGAATTTCTTTATTTAATAATATATAAATTTTAATAATTAGAATAATTATCTCTAGGTTCGAATCTTACCCGGCTCCCCGGGTTGGTGTCTGAAAGCGTGCTTTTATGGGACAAGCTCAGAATTCATATATACAGAATAAAGCACGGAAAATTAAGAATTTCATATCTTAATTATAAAATATAAATTTCGTTAATTATATTTAGATATAAAATTCTATTTTACTTTGTTTTCTAGATAATGCTCCACATTTGATCTCATCTTCTACTGTTCTACCTAGAATAATTTTTGATTTTTTATTTTCCCTGACGCCTCGAAAATATTCATTTTTATTTTCGCAGTATAATGTAATAAATTCATTTCTTAATTGAGTATCGATTTGAAATATTATTTTCCTATATGGCCATTTTTGTTTCTCAAACAAATCTCGTAATTTAAATCGATCAATAGTTACTACTCCATTCTCTCCGCTTCCTAATAAGTGTAATAATAGAATACTGCCCTTACAATCGATAGGCTTGGATTTTGCTTTTAATGATGTAGAAAATATAATTTCTTCAATTTTCGATTTCCTTAATATGGCTGTTTGTATTGGAACATCACATACCTGAATTGGTAAAGCAGCTAGTTTTTTATTTTTAAAATCAATTATTCTTATATAACAATCAATGCCTTTATCTTGTTTTGGCAAAGCTAAAGAAAAGTGCAATGTCTGACCATGTAATCCTGCAATAAATCTTGCGAAAAACCATACAACTAATAACTCTCTATCTTTTTGCGTAATGTTTTTAGATGAAAAAATGAAAGAACTGAAATTCTCCTTTGTTAACTCATATTTTTCTCTAATATATTTTATAAAAATGGCTAATTCCCAATATTTTTCAATTATTTCAGGTGTTTTTTCTATTAAATATAAAGTTTTTTGGGGGAGCATTTTAACAATATCTAAAGGTATTGCTAATCTTTTTGCTTTAGTCTTGTAATCTTCTTTCAAAATATATCCTCCGACAAATTCAACCAAGCAAATAAAAAAATAAAATTAGAAAAATTCTCAAAAATATTAATGAAGAAAAGTATAACTTTTATGAAATTATTCCTCTTTGTAATCTAGATATTTTTTTATTAAATCTTTATATAAATATCCATTAAAAAGTTGATTATCATCAACTTTAATAAGAAAAATATGGATATATTTTTCATCCTCTTTTAATCCATCAACTTCTTCAAGTGGGAACATATTATATTTAACTTCTTTTTTCATTTTGTATATTTTTTTACTGGTTGTTAAAGCTTTACTAAATATCTCCCATTCTTGACCTTTTATAGGTATACCTATACCGCTTTGAATAATTTCCTTATCTTGTTTTCTTCTCTCTCTAACCAATAAAGTAAATTCTAATGTTTTTCTAAAGCAATAATTCGCTATGTCTTTAGTAATTTTATAATTTATTTTTTTCTTAACCGCCCATCTATTTTCTTTTTCAAAAAAATATACTTTTGGGGTATGTTTTATCACGTTGTCAAAATCTACAGTGTTTATTCCATATGTCAATAATTCCATATATAATTTCGCACGATCAAGAACAATGTAATCAGTAGGATCTGAAACATTTCTATCAATATAATCTTTGTTTTTTGCTTTTTCAGGAGCTTCTATGTTTGAATGCAATACTATTAATTCATCATTAGTTAACACTTGTTCCTCAAGTCTTTCTTTTGCGAAAACTCGAATATCATATTTACGCTCAAATAACAAATATAAAACTTTCCTACAATTAATCATACAGTCTAGGTATTTGTTATTTATTAGATAGTTTTCTGCTTCCTTTAGATATTTCTTTATTTCACTTTTTTCTAATATACCAACCAAAGAAATTTCATCAAATTCTAATCCTAAATATAATCTACTTGCCTCTATAAAAAACGAATGTATGCGCTCCTTAATTTCATAACAATCATTTAAGATAAATAGCTTTCCATAATGCTTAATGTCTACTCTCATTTTGTTCATATCGATTAAATCTATCCTAAAAGGCACTTCTTTTTTTTCTTGATTTGTGATTAATTTATTTTTTTTATAATCAAAAGTTCTTTTAGATTTTTTTATTAAATCTAAATATACCGGCAAACTAGTTGTTCTAGGATCATAGGAAATTTTTAAATATTTACAAATTCCAATTAAAAAAAGTTCAACTGAATCTTGTAAAAGTATTATTCCTAAATTCACTTCTTCGTTGTTTTCTCTTGATTTAAAAAAATTAAGTGATAGTTCATAAAATCTTTTTGCCCTTACTAATGTATTTAAAATATTTGAATCCATTGTCCTTTTATCCTCCCTTGAATAAAGAGTATTTATGAACTATATTTATTTTCGGAATTTTTTATAATTTTTTAACTATTTCTTCCATTTTTAAAAAAATAAAGGGGTCAAAAAAATAAAGGGGTCGGGTCTTCACATTTGACATAACGATTTCCAAAACCCTAAACTCTCCTTTATTAAATTCCTGCAAACTATTTCAGTTCAAAATAAAAAGACAGTAGAAGAAAATAATTGATGACTCTCTTACTCTGTCTTTCTACCTGAAAGCTTCTTCCTAAAAAATTAAGAAATGTTTTTTAGTAAATTCTGTGGGTTTCTTGAAAAAATAGATTAACCTAATATTTTTAGCACACTATTTTCTTAATACGACAAATTGATTTAAAAATCCTTCATATCTACTTCTATTTTCTTCACAAAGCAACGAAAGCCAAACAAATTATTCGGATATACCTAAACCTATTTACTTAGTAATATGGGTGTAAATATATAATTGACGAAAGCAAAAAAAATAATAATTGTTACAGTAGTTTGTCACAGCAATGTCACAGTAGCATGTCACAGTAAAATATAATGTTTTGTTGGATCAGTTGAACTTTTAGCAATTGCTTTAATAATTTTCTTTTTAACTAAGTCCTCTAAATCGCGCTGAGCAGTTTTACGAATGCACGAAATAACTTTTTGATAATTATTTACTGTTATTTTATTGTTTTGTACTATAAATCTAATCGCTTCTTCCTGGCGAATATTAATTCCTATTTTTTTTATTTTTTCTAATTTTATATCATTCTCGATAATCTTCTTTCCCTTGTCTTGTATATCCCTCATCTGTGATCGCAATCCAGCAATAAAATACTCAAGCCAAACTGTCATATCCATTTTGTTTTTTCTTACGGAACGTATAGCATTGTAGTAGGCAAGACGATCTTTTTCATAATATTCAGAAATAGTAAACAATTTCTTAAAGTCATAACCGGTCTTGTAGAGAATAAGTGTGGAGAGAAGTCTTGCGGTCCTACCATTACCATCTACAAAAGGATGTATATGTACAAACTGAAATTGAGATATAGCTGAGACTATAACTGGTGATATTTTTTTAATGTTAGCGTTAATCCATTCTATAAACTCTCTCATAAGATGAGACACTTCTATGGGTGCCGGCGGAGTATATATAATCTTTTTTGTTCGAGAATTAACTACGTAATTTTGAACTACCCTATACTCTCCAGGATATGCCTTAGCCCCGCGGACATCACGAACAAGGATTTTATGAAGCTCCCGGATTAATCCTTCACTTATAAAGTCATCTTTGCCAAGATATTTTGAAATAAAATGCATTGCCTTCTTATAATTAAGAAGCTCCCTTTCATCATCACGATTAATATCTTTAACCTTTTTTCCTCTTAATATATCATGCGCTTGCTCAAGATTAATAGCTGTGCCTTCTATATGAGTTGAATAATGTGACTCAAGAATAAGTGCTTTTTCTTGCATATCACTAATCCAATCATCCTTAAGATTAATTGCTTCAAGAAAACCTCTTACACGCTCGATTTCAATCAAAGACTGGTTTATATCTACTGTTATTTCAAATTTTGGATGAAATGACATATTTCTATTTTCCCCTTATAAAGATAGGTTCTATGAAGACAATGGAGTCAGACTGTTTGCATTTGACATATTTACTTTTTAAAATTATACTCTCTTTTGTTAAATTCATGCAAAACATTTTTATTTAAAACAAAAAGACATCCTAAGAAAACAATCGTTGATTCTCTTACTCTGTCTTTCTATCTGAAAGATTCTTCCTAAAAAATTTGCAAATACTTGATGGAAAAATCTTCAAGTTTATTCCAACTCTTTAGGGTTAGACCTTTTGTTCTTAGGCAGAAAAAAATATATTAATAAAAGAGGAGTATTATCATTTCTAAAAACAGATTAGGATGTTACAACTGGATAAAGTTGTCCCCCATATAGAGCAACAAATTCTTCCAATCTTTCATTTTCAGAATTAGAAAGATTTAAAAAACCCTTATTATTTTCTATTAAATCAATACTTTTATACAACAATCTTTTATCGCCTGGGCTAACTGCAGAATCAATATCTTTTGATAATGTAAATTTGAGTGCGAGCATGGCTAATTCATCGTTATCAAACAAAGGCCTATACCAAGTTTTATATCCATGCCTTTCCTCACCATCTTTCCAGCGCCTTTGAGCTAAAGATTTAATAGCCAGTATGCCTTTATTCGTTTCGCGGGCTTTTTTTATTACTGCTTCTCCCTGATGATTATTGTACCAGTAATTCCAATTTACAGGGAACATGACAGTATCAAAATCATAGAGTTTCATGAGTTTCAGTGCCCATTCTTCACTATGAGATGAAAATCCGACATAATTAACCAAGCCTTCTTTTTTTGCTTCCAGAATGGCTTCCAAGGCTCCACCCGAACCCATTGATTTTTTCAGCAAATCTTCATTAATGACTTCATGTAACTGGTAAACATCAAAAAAATCGGTTTTTAGTAATTTTAGAGAATTTTCCAAGTCAGACCTAACCTCTCCCTTGGTTTTATAAGATTCAGTTTTACAAGTTAAAATTATCTGTTTTCGATATTTTTCTATAGCAGGTCCTAGTTTATTTTGAGCGTCTCCATAAGTTGGCCCAACATCAAATAAATTCACTCCTCTTTTAATAGCTCCAGAAACCACTTTATTTGCTTCTTCTTGGTTCATGTTATTCAACATTATGCCGCCAAATGATATAATAGAAACATCAAGTCCCGTTCGACCTAATTTTCTGTATTCCATTTATAAACCCTCCTAACGTATGATTTAAAATATCAAATAAATCAAAAACTTTTAATAAAAATGTGTGTTGCCCAAGACCTATTATATAATTTTAAAATCATGGTTATTCTCAATATATAATATTTTTGGGGTCTGGTTTCACAAGTTCACAGACGCTATTTCTTTTATTGCTACATTTTTCAGCATATACTTATATTTATAAAGTGTCTTGTAATAATTATAAATAAAAAAACATTATAAGAAAACAATTTACTTTTCAGCTTGGTTGAAAAATAGATTTATTTAACATTTTTATACACTATTTTCTTAATACGACAAATTGATTTAAAAATCCTTCTTTTCCGGAAAAATACTTATAAAAAAAAGCCCTTCAGCAAAACGCCAAAGGGCTGATTATGGTCTATCTCCCCCAACAGAACGATTTTCAAACTTTTTGTATGAGTGATGAAACTGATTTTATTCTTTCTTTTCTTCTTTCCCTTCCCTCTTTCCCGGTTTCCAGGGAAATTTTTCCACAATCTCGGGAAATTTTTCTATCAATTTTTCTAAAGAGCCGGGCTTATGCAAAGACAATAATTCAACCTCTTCTTCTTTAATGACAATAAAAGCCGATGGTCTGGCTTTGACACCCAGACCTATTCCTTCGCCTGAACCTTCCTGATTTTTGGCATCTTTACCTCCACCAGTCCCAGAGCCCATACCAAATGTAACTTCAATGATAGGGATTAAAGTTAATTTTCCTATCTTTATTTCTTCTCCCACTACAGTTTTAGAAGTTATAAAATCTTTTAACTTTTCAAATAACATTTCTACCTGTTTGGTTATTTCTTCTTTCATTATCGATACCTCCTTAAATTTAATTAATCTTTTTTGCCTCTTTTATTGTTTTCCGGAAAGTTTTTGATAAAACCAATTGCAGAACATAATAGGTAATCACAAAACAAAATAATCTACCCTTTAGAAATAATTCTCCCTCTAAAATTTCCTGATCAAAGATAGGGTTAAGACAGATATCGTACTCAGAAAAATAAGTGGAAAATAAGGCAACAAAACCACATAATATCCCGGTATTGGCAGGGTTATCAAAACCATAGGATAACCTTACCCGAAATTCTTGAGGAACAATATGCTTTACTACTTTTTTAATAAATTGAAATACTTTCGTTAAAAAAGGTTTGTTAAGTAATCCCCTAAAATCAAATTTTTTTTCTTTTTTAATTTTTTCCCTTCTCTTCTTCTGTGCTCTTCCTTCTTTTAGATGAATCTGTAAACCAAAAATTTTTAAGATAATTACCAGATTTTGATCCCCTTCTTTCTTAATATGACAGTAAATAGCATTAAAGAACCAATTAACTTTTGCCCATAAAATTAAATCATTGTATTTACTTACCTGAAGATGAAAAAATATTGGTACAAAAAGGATTAATATAATCACTGATAAGCAAATAACTAGAATATATTCTAATATAACTAAAATAATCATATTCCAATTTCCAGGGTATAATTTCTCTCTTTGAAAACTTCAATTTTACTAACAAAAAGCTATAAAATATTATTCTTATTTTAGATTATAGATATCTTGAAAGAGCTCCATTAACGCCTTGCTAAAGATAGCTGATGTTCTTTCATCCCCAGCTTTTCCTTTATTTAATATGATATGTTGTATATATATTATTATATACGTTATTTTAATCCAAAATCCTTCTTTTAACGAAAAATAATTTAAAAAAAATAAAAAAGCCCTTCGAAAAATGTCAAAGGGCTTAGAATGTCATAGCTCCCCTAATTAGATAGAAAAAAAGAATACCTAAAATAATATATTAAAATTATTATAATAGCTAAGGGATAGAAGGAAGTGATTTTCGATTCATAGAAGGTTTAATGTTTTCTTTAAACAATATACAGCTTAATGCCGATATTTTTAATAATTTCTTCGCACTCTTTAGAAATTCCTGAATCAGTGATAACGATATCAAAATCGGTAAGTTCAGCAAAATGAGAAATTTTAATTTTCCCAAATTTTGAAGAATCTACTAATAAAATTTTAGTATCTGAAGATTCAATAACTGCTTTCTTGGTTTCCTTCTCGTAATCAGTTGCACAAGTAACTCCTAATTTTTCAGAAACGCCTGCAGCTGAAATAAAGGCTTTATTGGCCCTTATTCTTTTTATTACTTCTATTCCTTCCGGGCTTTCGAACATTAGAGTATTATTATGGAAGTAACCTCCAGGAAAAACTAATTTCCAATTCTTATTTTCGTAAACATTAAATAAAATATTTAGAGTATAACATATAACAGTTAGGGGTATATTTTCCGGAATAAATTTAGGGAGATTTTCGGTAGTAGAGCCGGTATCTATGATAATCACATCATTAGGGTCTACCAAAGAAGCTGCCTTTCGAGAAATTTTAATCTTCTCTTCTAACATCAAAGACTCGGCAGTTTGAATTAGATATTTTTCTTCATTTGTATCAACCGGGGAATTCCTTTTTAGAACAGCTCCCCCTGAGATAAGAGTAACAATATTCTCTTTAGATAATTCCCTGAGGTCTCTTCTAATAGTCATCTCCGAAACTTCTAATCTTTTTGACAAATCTTTGATGTTCGCAAAACCATCAACAGATAATCTATTTAATATGTAATTGGTCCGATAATTTTTACCTGCCATGTTATCTCTCTCTTTTTTTATGATTATAAAATTCTTGCTAAGCCGGTTCCTTTTATATTCCCGGCATTGGTTTCATCTGTATCCAGATGAAAGGCTAATTTACTTTTTGAAGAAACTCTGATTACCACATCCTTATAAATAACTCCATGTTTTCCTGATACTTCCACTTTAACTCTATCCCCATTCTTTACCTGATAATATTCTGCATCTTTAGGTGTCATGTGGATATGTCGAGCGGCTCGAATAGCTCCTTCTGAAAGACTTAAAACACCTTTTGGTCCGATAAATGTGATGGGCGGAGAGCCTTTTATATTCCCCGATATTCTGGTAGGAAGGTTTAATCCTAAAAAATATCCATCGGTAATAGATAATTCTGCTTGTGTATATTCTCGCAGGGGGCCAAGAATCCTTACCTTTTCAATAATTTTCATATTTGCGCCAACTAGGCTAACCTGTTCATTGCTGGCAAATTCCCCGGGCTGAGATAAATCACGTAATTTGGTAAGTTCATAATCCTTTCCGTATAAAATATCCAAAGAATCCCTGGTTAAATGAACATGATGATTGGATATCTCTACGGGGATAGAAAAAAGATTAGATGATTCTTCTTTTGGTTTTATTTCTTTGTAAATCGTTTCGGTTATCATATCTACAAGTTTTTTATATTCTTGCTCTTCCATTTTTTATCATCCTCGGCTTATCTATTCTTTATAATATCAGAATAATATCAGACACTAACAATCTTTACACTGGCACTACAACCCAGCCGGGTCGCTCCTGATTTAATCATCAATAAAGCTTCTTCAAAACTATGAATGCCCCCTGCTGCTTTAATCCCCATCTTTGGACCAACAGTCCTGCGGATTAGAGCAACATCATGGGCAGTAGCTCCGGCGGTAGAAAAACCGGTGGAAGTCTTTACAAAATCAAAACCAACTTTTTTTACCAATTGAGAAGCTATTACTTTTTCCTCGTCTGATAGTAAACAAGTTTCAATAATTGCCTTGGTAGTCGTGGTATTCCTACAAGCTGTAAATACTGCTCTTAAATCAG
>Ga0268282_1001539_pt1 | contig 10046 bp, 8 predicted proteins | sample saktaG_12_FD_190133 | JGI IMG/M metagenome (GOLD analysis project Ga0268282, IMG submission 190133) | Saline water microbial communities from Sakinaw Lake, British Columbia, Canada - sak_2011_5_24_120m | ecosystem: Environmental > Aquatic > Non-marine Saline and Alkaline > Saline ...
AATAAGATTTTTCTTTCTGGTCAATATGATAGATTACCTGCTATACTTAGTATTGAGGCAGGAGCAGGGGGTAGAGATGCTGAGGATTGGGCTACAATGCTTTTAAGGATGTATAAAAAATATTGCGATATCAAAGGATTTAAGATAAAAACTTTATCTCAAAGTTTTGGGGAAGGAGGTGGTCCAGAAGCAAGGATTGGCATTAAAGAAGCATCTATTGAAATTAAAGGAAACTATGCTTATGGACTTTTGAAAAATGAACAAGGTATTCATAGGTTAGTGAGAATATCTCCTTTTTCTTCCCAGTCGCTTCGCCACACATCATTTGCTAAAGTAGAGGTCTTGCCAGAAATTCCAGAGTCTGATATATCAAAAATAGAAATTAAACCAGAGGATTTAAGAATTGAAACATACAGAGCTTCTGGTCCTGGCGGGCAGTATGTAAATAAAAGAGAATCAGCAGTTAGAATCACTCATATACCAACAGGCCTTAAGGCAAGTTCGCAAGAAGAAAGATTACAGGGGTTGAATAAAGAAAAGGCAATGAAGGTTCTAACTGCAAAACTCCTACGTCTTTCTCAAGAATTAAAAGAAAAGGAAATTGAAAAAGTTAAAGGGAAAGATATTTCCGCCAGTTGGGGAAATCAGCGTCGTTCATATGTTTTACATCCCTATAAACTCTGCAAAGATGCGCAAACCAAGGTGGAAACAATAAATGTTGAAAAAGTTTTAGATGGTGATATAGACGAATTCATTCAAGCGGAAATTAAGTTATGATTTTATTTCAAAACGTTACAAAAATTTATCAATCAGAATTAAGCCCTAATAAAATCCCGGCTTTAAAAGATATCTCTTTTAAAATTGAGCCCCAAGAGTTCCTTTCTATTGTTGGCCGTTCGGGAGCAGGCAAAACTACCTTAATTAAACTTTTAATAGGGGAGGAAAGTATAACTAACGGTAATATATTTTTTGAAGGTAAAAATATCGGACAAACCAAATTTAATGAACTCCAAAAAATTAGGAGAAAGATTGGTGTGGTTTATCAGGATTATCGGCTCTTGCTTTCCAAAACTGTTTATGAAAATATAAGTTATATTATGGAAGTAATGGGTTTTTCAGATGAAGAAATTCATAAAAATACTTCCCAAGTTTTAGAAATAGTAGGGCTTCAAAACAAGTATCGTAATTTTCCGAAAGAACTTTCTGGGGGAGAGCAGCAAAGATTGGCCATAGCCAGGGCATTAGTTCATAAGCCAGAACTTGTTATAGCAGATGAGCCAACTGGAAATCTGGATCCTTATAATACATTTGAAATAATAAATCTTTTTAAAGAGATTAATGAATCCGGAACAACTATTATTTTAGCAACTCACGATAGAAGAGTTATTGATAGTTTGGATAAAAGGGTGATAACATTAGAAGAAGGCAAATTACTCCGCGACGAACAATTAGGTAAATTCATTTTGTAAAAAATTAAAAATTTATAATTTATGCTTACATCTTTAAAACGTGTTTTAAAATTTTCTTGGATTGGATTTTTAAGGAATAAAGCTCTTGTGCTTGAGGTAATCTTTGTTATGGCAATTTCTATATCTTTAATTACTTGTCTTTTTTTATCTCAAGGCATAAGTGAATTTTTAATTAATTATTTACAGGATAAAGCTGATATTTCAGTCTATTTTGAACAAAATACATCAGAACAAGAAATTATAAAGGTAGAAGAGGCATTATATCAGTTTTCAAATGAAATAGAAAGTGTTGAATATATTTCTCAAGAGAAGGCTCTTCAAATATTTACGGAAACTCATAAAAATGATCCTGATTCTTTAGAAGCATTAGAACAAGTAGGGGATAATCCTTTTTTACCTTCTTTGGTTATCAAAGCACACGATCCGATATACTATACTGAGATTTCAAACTTCTTAAGCCAGGATTCTTTTAAAAACGTTATAAACAAAATTCCTTATTATGATAATAAAAGGGTGATTGATAGGCTATCTGCGATAACCGATACTATTAAAACAATCACTATCGTATTGGGTTTAATGCTGGGTTTATTAGCTGTTTTGATTACTTTTAACACAATTAAATTAACTATTTTTGCATCAAAGGATGAAATTTCAACAATGCGTTTAGTGGGAGCTTCTAATTGGTTTATTAAAGGACCTTTTATTATTCAGGGAATTTTATATGGGGTTATTTCTATATTAATCGTTGATATCTTATTATTTATTTTTCTTATATTTTTCAGCCCAAAACTTCAAGTATTTTTTTCCGGATTTAACCTGTTTAATTACTTTCAAGCAGAATGCGCTTCCTTATTTTTAATCCAAATAATTTTTGTAGGTATTGTTAGTGTTGTTTCTACTCTTCTTGCCCTAAATAAGCATTTGAAGATGTAAAATATAGATTTATATTGGAGGGTCTGCTAATGGTAGGCAACGAGTCTCTGGAACTCGGAATGTAGGTTCGATTCCTACCCCTCCAGCTATCGCAATAGTTATGCTTGGTTTAACTAAGTACAAACACTTATTGTTTAGCAAATAAGGATATCTTATTGACATCCTGTTTTGTTTTTTGTTAGTATTAAATGTATAATAAGAATATGAAATACAAAAACACTTTAAATAAAGGATCTGTCCGTTGTATTATATTTAAAGAAGCTGACACTTGGTACGGCGTAGCTTTAGAATTTAATATTGTTGAAGAAGGACAAGATCCATTAGCGGTAATGGCTTCTTTAGATCAGGCCATAAAAGGTTATGTAGAAACAGCGCGTAAATATAAGATGCGACCTTTTGCTTTGAATCAGAAACCAGATAAAGAATACCAACAACTCTGGAGGGCATTGCAGGAACATAAAAAAATACCCTCAGAAAAAGAGGTTTATCATTTTGGATACAATACAGGTGCTTTTTCTCGAACAGTAGTATCTTGCTAAATATGCCTAATCGATTATTTAATTGGACATTTACGGATGTAGAGAAGTTTTTAAAAAAGAACGGTTTTAGACTTGGTCATGTGAAAGGAAGTCATTATTACTATATTGGCTCTAAGTCAAGAATCGTACAGGTACCATTTCATGGGAACAAAGCTCTCAAACCAAAAACTATGAAAGGAGTTATGTTGCAGTCTGGCATTTCTCAAAAGATTTGGTTGGATAAAATATAATAATAAAGTATTTAAAAAAGCCACAAACCATTAGGATAGTGGTTTTTTCTTTTAATTATGTCCTATTGACAGCTTTTTCCCAGTGTTCTACAATATGTACATAAGCTGTGCTTATTCTAGAATATGAATAAAACATTGCCAAAACTTACTAAATTACCTTATTTTAGAACCTCAAATCTTGAGGCCTTTTTGCCTTGTCTTAAAAGAAATTCTATCTATCGCAAACTTACTCGTTGGCATAGAAAAGGGGTCATCATTAAACTGAAAAAAGGATTTTATATCACCAATGGATACAAGAGAGAGCATGGTGCGGATGTAAATTATCTTTATTATTTGGCAAATATTTTACGGTATCCTTCATATGTTTCTGGTGTTTTTGTTTTACAGAACAAAGGAGTTTTAACAGATGTTACTTTTCCTATTACTTCAATAACTACAAAGACAACTCGTAAGTATTATAATAAAATAGGAAACTTTTTTTATTACTCAATCTCGCCTAAATTATATATTGGCTATGAAAGACTACTTTACAATGATGATCCAGTTTATGTTGCTACTTTAGCCAAAGCATTGTTTGATTATTTATATATTAAATACTTCAAAGTAAAAATAGAACCAGAGATTCTGATAGAAAAAGAACGCTTAAACCTGGATACATTTAGTAAAAAAGATATTGCAGAATTTAAGAAGTATTGTAAACTGTCAAAAAATAAAATGTTAATTGAGCTTGCCTTAAAACTTTTTAAAGCATAGAAAAATTTATGGAAAATATAATTTTAGAAATGAAGAAAATCGTTGAAGATTCGAAAGGAGAAGCGTCTTTTGTTAACGTTCGCAATAGATTAAAGGAGTATCTTCATTATTTTGTTTTGGACTTTATTTATAATTCCGAATTCAAAAATATGGTATTTTATGGTGGTAGTTGCTTGAGAATTATCTATGACCTGCCGAGAATGTCTATTGATTTAGATTTTGAAGCAGATGAAGAAACAGATTTTGACAAATTGAAGAAATCATTAGAAAAGTATTTCAGAGTAAACATGGGGCTAAAAGACAAATTCTACATAAAAGGAGAAAAGAGAGGCAAGGATGTAAATCGTATCTTTCTGAATTTTTCCCTGATGGATGAAATTAGCCTGCTTTCGCATAAAGGCGAAGTATTGAAAGTGAGAATAAATATTATGTCTGTGTCTAAAAAATACTTGAAGAAGTTAGCTCCCGTTCTAACTCTAAAATCAAAATATGGGAAGGGTTTTGTAATTAGGCACTATGATTTGCCAACCTTATTTGCTTCTAAATTAGCAGCAATTTTAGATATGTCCCAAAAAGGTTTTAGGGTTGGCAGAGAAGAAGAAAAGATAGACTTCAAAGGCAGAGATTTTTACGATTTATGGTGGTATATGGACAGGAAAGCATTACCGAACGAACAGATGCTGAAATTAAAAAACATAAGGGGTTCAGTCGGCGATGTGTTTGATGAAATAGTCCTTTTTATATCTAAAAGAAATCTGCTAGAGAAGGGAATAAAAAATGACTTAGAACCATTATTTCTTAATCCTCATTTCGCAAACAATTTTGCAGATAACTTCAGAATTAATTTTCAGAGATTAAGAGAAGAAAGATATATTAATAAAAAAATAAAGGCTTTAAGCGAAATAAAATTTGATATTGATTTCCACACAAAAACAAATTTTTTTAGGTTTGATTATTTCTGCGAAAATGAAACGAGAGTATCATTTCTATTCAAATTGAGTGATTATTTTATTCGTTTCTCTGAGGGAAGATTAGGGGATAACAAATTGACAAAGGAGAATAGAAACAAGATTAACTGGGGAACATCAATATCAAAAGAGAAGCAGAAATTGGTTGAGAGCTATATATTCTTATTTTTGTCTAAAATAGATGCATACTTAAAAAAACATAACAACGAAGTTTATTTTACTTGGTGGGAGTCCAAATTTATTAAAATGACGGATGATAAATTTAATCCAGAAAGGGAAATAGTATTTTCTTCTGGACAGGAATTAGTTTCAAATAAGAAAATAACTTTAGGGACATTAAGCTTGTAGATCCATAGAAGTCCAAAAAAATGCGGAACAGAAATATGAAGAAACAAAAAATTATCAAAATTAATCTTTTCAATCTCATTAGCAAAAATATTGCTACTCGTCAGGCCATTGATTTGGTTAAGGAAAGGATTTTTGTACAGGATTTAGAAAATACTATTATTGAGTTGAATTTTGCCAAGGTGAATTTTATTTCACGGTCTTTTGCTGATGAATTAATGAATTTAAGAAAACAATTAGCAAGGAAAAATATCTTGCTTAAGTTTATAAATACGAATAGTGAAGTTGACACTATTTTGAGGATAGTAAATACCCAAAAGGCAAATAAAAAAGTTAGAAAAATAGACCTATCAAATCTATCGGTTAAGAACTTAGAAAAGATTGTTTATCAATTTTAACAAGACATGCAACTAAATACTGTTCTATTAAAATTGCTTAATTTCGTTAAGCAATTTTTAATTAAAAAAGCCATATTTAGATATATCTAAAACCATTGATATGGGTGTGGATAACTCACTATTGACAAGTATATCTGATAAGCGATAATTGATTAATGCATAAAGATAATTCCCAATATATATCGTTAAAACAGGCGTCAGACTTTTCTGATTATTCTCAGGACTATTTGAGTTTGAGAGCAAGACAAGGAAAGTTAAAAGCAGTGAAACTTGGAAGAAATTGGGTTACTACTAAAGAATGGCTTGATGAGTATGTGAGCAAGGCAGAAGAGTATAAAGAAGAGCACAATAACAATAATAACAAGAAAGACATTGATCGATATAATGGGAATCGGATAAACGATACGCAGAAAAATAATCGTGATTCTACATATAAACGACCAGTGTTGCCACACGCTATCATTGCAGTGGCAATACTGGTTTTTATTTTATTTTCAGGAGGAATTGCCTTTGGACATTATAACAATTCTATTTTAAAGCCTTTATTTTCTGCTGTGAATTCGGCGATAACTTCTATATCTTCAGGCATAGATGAAGTGACTAAAGATATATCAGAAAGTCAAGCATTTCAATATGCATCTAAATCTATAAAATATGCGCTTGAAGATGTGAATGAATATATTGAGTATTTACCCAAAACTAAATCAGGACAATATGTTTTTAAAAACATAAAAGACATAAATGAAAAGATAGTTACAGGAGCAAATATAATTTCTGATGAAATCTCAGAAACTGAATTTGCTAAATATGCCAGAGAAGTTTCTAAATATATAAATGAAAAAGCAATTGTAAGCGTAAATGTAATTTCAGAAAAAGTTTTAAATAATAAACTTTTTACTAATATTGAAATTCCAGATTATATAAAAAGTTCTATTAGTGAAAATGTTAAAAACTTTAAAAAGTTTGCAGGAGAAATCACAAGTAAACTTTTCTCTCCGATGAAAAGAGGTTATGAATTTGTAATTCGTCCTTGGAAAATTATTCCAAGTTCAGAATTTGAAATTTCTCAAAAAGAATTTGAAGAAATAAATAATATTAAAACAGAATTAGAAGATTTGAAAGAAAAAGGAATTGTTGTCAAAGAACTTGTGAAAGAAGTTTCTAAAATTATTCAGGTTGAACCAGTTAAAGAAATTACAAAGGAGATAATTAAAATTGATGATAAGGAATTAGAAAAATTAAAATCTCAAATATCTGGAATCCAGAAATGGGAAGGCGATATAAAGAATCTTCAAATCCTAACTTCAAAACTTAGAACTAATCCTCCTTATACTCAAATCACAACTGCTCCAGTTTATATTGCTTCTCAAGGATTACAAGTTGACGGAGTAGGAGTTTTTGCTTCTTTAGGTGTTTCTGGTTCAGCAGGAATTACAAACTTGGGAGTTGGCAATTCAACTTCTCTTGGGTCTGACTCATCTGACAAATTAACAGTCCAAGCTACTTCTGAATTCCTTTCTCCAGTTACTATCCAAAATACTTTTACTGTTGGCGATTCAACTAATTATTTAACGATTGACTCAACTGGGAATGTTAATACTACGGGTAATGTCACTCTTGCTGGCAATCTTGCAGTAACAGGCACTCAAACAGGAACAGGAATAGTTTCATACACTGCTTCCAGCACCAGCCCGGTTTTGGTTGTTAATCAAACAGGTTCTGGACCAATTGTCAGATTTCAGGACTCAGGCAATACTGTTTTCCAGATTGTTGATGGGGGAGCCCTGACCCTGACTTCAACCTCTACTCCTCAGTTCAAACTGGCTTATGACGCTTCAAACTATCTAACCGCCTCGGTTTCTTTGGCTGGTGATACCACACTGACTTCCACTGCCGGGCTCAACCTTACAGGAAATGCCACTTCAACCTGGCAGGTTGTTTCTGCCCATCTCAATATCCAGACCGCAACTTCTGGTAATATTAATCTAATTTCAGCTGATAATATCCTGGAGCGATTTGCCACCTCAAGTGGCTATCGACTGGAACAAGGCGGAGATTTAAGAATTGCTGTTTCTACTTCGGGCGACATTGATTTGATATCTTCTTCAACCATTGGTTTAACTGGCGGTACCACTGTCTACGGCGAACTTGAAGCGACTGCCACCACCACCCTGACCACCACCACCATTACCAGATTAGGAGTAGGGACAACAACACCTGCTCAATTATTTCATGTTGCTGGCACAGGCAATATGCTCTTTGAAAACACAGGAACAGTGAGCATAACTCCAACTGCTACTACAACAATAGGAGCCTCCACCTCCACCCCTGTTGTCTTTACCGGATATATCAGGTCAGACATTTATCCATATACAGATAACCAATATGACCTGGGCTCTTCAACCTACCGCTGGCAGGATATCTATGCAGTGGCTGGCCATTTTGGAGGAACCATAGACATTACCACAAATAAAATTGACGCTACTTCAGCCCTGACAATTGAATCAGGCGACACTTTAACTGTCACTTCCACCAATGCTTTTGCTTTGAGCGTGGCTGGCACTGAGAGATTTAGCATAGACACTTCAGGAAACATTGCTTTAACTGGTGGGCTCGTTCTTACTGGTTCAGCCACAACGACTGGTGAATTTGTAGTCCAAGCCACCACTACTTTAGCAACGACTACTATTACCAGATTAGGAATAGGAATAACAACACCTGCTCAATTATTCCATGTTGCTGGCGCAGGTAATATTCTTTTTGCAAATACAGGGACAGTTAGTATTACTCCAACTGCCACTACAACTTTTGGTGCTTCTACTTCAACCCCAATTGTTTTTACGGGGTATATAAATTCAAATATCTATCCTTACATTGACAATCAATATGATTTAGGTTCCTCATCTTACAGATGGCAGGATATTTATGCTGTTGCTGGCCATTTTGGAGGAACAATAGATATTACAACTAATAAAATTGACGCTACTTCAGCCCTGACAATTGAGTCAGGAGATACATTAACAGTTACATCTACTGGGGCTTTTGCTTTGGGCATAGCAGGTGTTCAAAGATTTACCATTGCCACTTCAGGCAATATTGTTTTAACTGGAGGAATTACTTTTTCAGGTTCAGCTACTACTACTGGCAATCTAGTAGTCCAAGCAACTACCACCTTAGCCACAACAACTATCACAGGAGACTTAATAGTCAATACGAACCAACTATATGTAGATACAGCCACAGGATATGTGGGCATTGGAACAACAACTCTTTCTCAACTTCTTTCCGTGGATGGCAGTACATATATCACTGGCGGTTTAGGCATTGGCGTAGCTACCACCACAGCTGGCGTTATCCAAACCTCTGGCAATGTACAAATTGGTGGCAACTTAAAAGTTCTTGGTAGCGCCACAACAATCGGTGGTTCTATCTCTGACACTTTAACCATTAATTCAACAATTAATTCTCATTTAATTCCCGACCAAAACGCATTCAGGGACTTGGGTTCATCTGCTCTTTATTGGAACGATGTATATGTTGACCAGTTAGTGGCCAACAACATCTCAGCCGCTTCAACCACTATTGGAGGCACACAGTCAAAAACTTTCACAATTTACTCTAACAACACCACAGAGGACACCGAGAACATGGGTTTAACTTTCTTCAGAGGAACAGTTGTCCCGAATGCCTTGTTAACATGGGATGCGAGCCTGGACAGATTTGACATTAATCAACCAATCTTTGTCCAAAATGATTCTTCAACCACCACAGTCATTTCTTTTGATGTTTGGGGCAAGGCAGGTCAGACAGCTGACCTTTTCCGCATTGCTTCTTCTTCAGGCGATTCATATCTTAGTATCACAAATACAGGATATGTCGGCATCGGAACAACAACTCCAAGTCAATTATTAACAGTTGGGAATGATAACCAATTTACAGTTAGCTCTGCGGGAGCAATCACAGGACTCTCATATGGTGGGATTCTCCAAGCCAATCTCCTTGATAAATCAGCTGCTGAAACAATCAGTGGAGAATGGACTTTTAGCGCTACTTCGATTTTAGCCACTACTACAATATCCTATTTAACCTTAACAGCAAATTTAGATATTTCAGATGATACTAATTTAGCTGTTGGAGATGGAATAACTCTAACAGGTGACACATTAACAGTAACTGCCACAGGTGGCCTGGCCCAGGCAGCCGGGGGTTTAACCACCACAGGCATATTAGAAGACCTAAACACTCTTGGAACTGCTGCTTCTGATGGTCAGTTCATTATTGCCACTGGGGCAGGGGTATTTGCTTATGAAAGCGGAGCAACTGCCCGGACTTCTCTTGGATTAGGAACTGGCGATACGGTTGAGTTTAGCCAATTAACCATTACGGCCACTTCAACTTTAGCTACAACAAC
>Ga0268282_1001554_pt1 | contig 10003 bp, 6 predicted proteins | sample saktaG_12_FD_190133 | JGI IMG/M metagenome (GOLD analysis project Ga0268282, IMG submission 190133) | Saline water microbial communities from Sakinaw Lake, British Columbia, Canada - sak_2011_5_24_120m | ecosystem: Environmental > Aquatic > Non-marine Saline and Alkaline > Saline ...
ATGAAAAATGATTTTGTCAGTCATGTATCGCACGAGCTGAAAACACCTCTTGCTTCTATTACAGCCTATTCGGAAATGCTTGTTGATGGTGAAGCGAATGACGAGCAGACAAAGAAAGAATTTTATTCAGTGATTCAGAATCAAGCCAAGCGGTTAAATCGGCTGATTGAAGATATCCTGAATACTTCACGTATTGAATCGGGTTTGATAAAAGTGAACAAGGAGCCGGTCAGCTTGACAATGCTCATAAAAGAGCAGTTGCAGATGATCAAAGGCTGCGCTGAAGAAAAGAATATCGAGATCATTGGGCAAAAGCCGATCGTATTCGACCAGGTATATGTAGACAAAGACATGATGTCTCAGGTAATTATTAATCTGCTGAGTAATGCTGTCAAATATACACGGTCAGGAGGGACCGTTAGGATTGCAACTGAAGTTGACGAGGCTGCATCTTTGGCGCGGGTAATTGTCACTGATACGGGAGTAGGTATTCCTGAAGATGAAATCGAACATGTATTTGACAAATTTTACAGGGTTGGCGCCAATAAAAAGCAGGCGAAAGGAACAGGCCTGGGGCTGAATCTTGTAAAACAAATGGTAGAAACGGTTCACAGCGGCCGAGTGTTTGTTACGAGCAAGGTCGGTGAAGGGAGTACTTTCGGCTTTGAGCTGCCCTTGGCGACAAGGCAATCAGCCGGAATAGTGTAGAAATTGTGAGAAACACGAGAATCGTGCGATTAACGCTGCACGATGTAAGTCAATTTTGTGTGGAGGCAAGATAATGGCTGACAAGAAAGTTTTAATTGTAGACGACGAGATACATATCGTTCATGTAGTGGCTATCAAACTACGTAATAACGGGTATGAGGTCATTTCGGCAGATAATGGCGCCGAGGCTTTCGATCTGGCGCTAAGGGACAAACCGAATATTATTGTTACGGATTTCCAAATGCCGGTAATGACAGGCCTGGAGCTTGTAGAGAAGCTTAGGCAGAATGAGGAAACGAAAGATATACCTGTGATTATGCTGACTGCCAGAAGCTTTGCTATTCCGCAAGAGCAGCAGGAAAGTTTGCAAATTTCCGGATGTCTGAGTAAACCTTTTAGCCCGAAGGAGCTGTTAGGGAACATCGAAGACATTCTGTATGAGAAAGAATTAGTGACGGATAATTAACGACCAATAAAAATCAGGAATCGCTTGGAAGCTATGTTGGATACTGTAAGGAACACTTTAGCCACCTCACAAATATGTGAGTTGGAAGAATTTGGCGGCAGAATAAAGAAATTCGGCGTCAATTTTGCAGTTTTTAATGCCAGTGGTGAGCTTGTCTTGCTGTGTGAGGGCGAAAGATTCAAAAGCAGCAAGGAACAGTTAACTGAGTGGGCCCGGCAGGCTTTGGACCAAAGTGGCATGAAAAGCTGTACTGATGCTGCCGATATGTCTGTCCGGCGATTTGGCGATGAGAATATTGCCTTGGGTGTTGTTTTGAAATCCGCTCGTGTATGTAACAAGAGCCGTGGCGCTGCTGGAACAGCTTTGATTGACTTAGGTGATACATTGTCAGCTCCAGCGCGTAATGTTTCATGTAATGAAGGTGACACCGGTCCGGATCGAATAGATAGCGATTATTTTATTGAGATGCTCCGGCTTTTAGCGGAGAAATTCAGGGCTGAGACAAAAGCCGAAGAACAAATTGAAATGGTCGGTACGGAACTGGCGCAAACCTACGAAGAGTTGGTGCTGCTTCACAGGCTCAGCACAAATATGAAAGTTACTGAAGCAGATTCCAACTTCCTGCAGATGGCTTGTGACAGCTTGACTGAAATTGTTACTGTTGAAGGTATCGCGATACTGCTGGAAAAGACCGTAGATGACGAACGGCATTGGGTCATAGCTGCCGGTTCGGGCTTGATTGACATAGATGAGCAGGCGGCCGTTATTCTGCATAGCCGGCTGACGGATGATATAAACAGCGGCAATGAAGCACTGCTGGACAGCGAAGTAGATTCGTCTTTCAGATACGATTGGCCGAGCCGAATAAATAATATTATTGCAGTACCTTTATTCGGCAAAAACAAAGCGGAATCTCATCTTGCGGGGAACAATAACACCTGCAACTCTATTATGGGATTTTTGGTTGCGATCAATAGAATCGGCAAACAGGATTTTGACAGTACCGATGTAAAACTGTTTAATTCGGTGGCCGGTGGTTGTGCCGTATTTATCGAGAATGGCAGGCTGTTTAAAGACCTTAAAGAATTATTCATCGGTTCGCTTAAGGCACTGACAAGCAGTATTGACGCCAAAGATACGTATACCCACGGCCATTCCGAAAGGGTTGCATTTATTTCTCGATGGATCGCCGAACGTCTCTCTGAGCAGGAACCTCTGGAGGAAGAACAAATACATAAAGTTTATTTGGCCGGCTTGCTGCACGATATAGGAAAGATAGGAATTGAGGAATCCGTATTGCGGAAGAACGGCAAGCTGACAGAGCAGGAGTTCAGCCGTATCAAAAAACATCCGTCGATAGGAGCAGGTATTCTACGTGAAATACAGCAGATGCGCGATATTGTGCCGGGCGTATTGTGCCACCACGAGCGAATCGATGGCAAGGGTTATCCTAATGGTTTAGTCGGCGAAAAAATACCCCTGACGGGAAAAATTGTAGGATTAGCGGATAGTTTCGATGCAATGACGTCGAAGCGAACCTATAGAAATGCTTTGACGGTGGAACAGGCCCTTGCGGAGATAGAAAGAGGATTGGGTACGCAGTTTGATGAGAAACTCGGCAGGATATTTCTTGAAAGCGATGTCTACAGGCTCTGGGATATTATACGGGATGGTTTCGGTGAAATTGACGGCGGCAATAGTTCCGAGGAATATGGCACTGCCGCTGTGGGGACACTAATCAGATGAAAGTCAAAATACAAGATTATAACGATGTTACGGTTGTTGAATTGCAGGGTGAGCTGGATGGCGATGTTGCCGAATTGTTCCAAAATACAATCACAAATATTATCGCTAAACATAAGACATACATAGTCCTTGATATGAGCGGCGTTGGATTTGTCGATAGCCAGGGATTGGAACAGTTGCTGTGGTCGCGCGACTACTGCAACGAAAACAAACGGGAGCTTAGATTGGCGGGCCTTGATGAAAACTGCATGAGAATTCTGGAAATTACTCAGCTTGAAAACGAATTTGATCACTATTCGGAACTTGCTGAGGCGGTAAAAAGTTTTGCGTAGGCAACAAAGTCGAATCATCTAATAGTTCCGGCAAAATATGAGATACAAGATATGAGCCAGATAGCAGTTGAAAACAAGATGCAGCTTGGGCAGTTATTGCTCGCGCGTGATATCGTAACTGCTGAGCAGATTGAAACAGCTCTGGCTGAGCAGAAGGATAAAGGCCACCGCAAGCTGCTCGGCGAACTTCTGGTGGAGATGGGTTATTGTACCGAAAACCAGATAGCCTCGGCACTGGCTCAAGGCTACGGTGTGCCTTATGCGCAAGTTACCCCTAAGATATGTGATCCGAGAGTCATCGAGATATTGCCGAGAGAATTTCTCGAAGAATACATCGTCCTGCCGCTGTTTAAGGTTAATAATGTGCTCACGATAGCGGTCAGTGAGCCTACAAATGTATTTTTAATAGACGAAATAGAGCGTATAAGCGGCTGTAAGGTCCAGATAGTATGTTCGACAAGTAAAGATATCAAAGCTACCTTGCAGACCTATTTGCCGGCCGCCAATGTTTTTGTCATTGACGATATTATCGATGAAGAGGGGCTGGAAGAGTTTGCACTGATAGAAAATATCACCCAGGATATTGGCAATCTCGAGGAAATAGCCGGGCAGTCGCCCGTTGTAAAACTGGTCAATTATCTGCTTTATAACGCTGTGCGTGAAAATGCCAGTGATATTCATATCGAGCCTGATGATAAGAAGCTGAGAGTTCGATATAGAGTGGATGGCAGATTGTATGAAAAGATGTGTCCGCCTTATCAGATGCATTCTGCTCTTGTTTCCCGTGTCAAGATTATGGCCGAGCTGGACATTGCTCAACGGCGTCTGCCGCAGGACGGTGGTATCCATGTTTTGGTCGAAGGCAGGCCGATCGATTTGCGTGTGTCCGTTATGCCGGGCAATTTCGGCGAAAAGGTTGTTATCAGAATTATCGACCCGCAGAAGGTTCTTTTCAATCTTGAGTCACTCGGGTTTGTCTACGAAAATCTCCAGTTGTTCAGGCAGGTAATACAATCCCCGAACGGTATAGTTCTGGTAACAGGTCCGACCGGCTCGGGTAAAAATACTACACTTTACGCTGCATTGTCCGAGTTAAACAGTGAAGAGGTGAATATCTGCACAGTTGAAGATCCCGTGGAATGTAATATAGCCGGCATCAATCAATTTCAGGTAAACCAGGCCGCAGGCTTTCAATTTTCAACGGCCCTGCGGAGTCTGTTAAGACAGGACCCTGATATTATAATGGTCGGCGAGATTCGTGATGAAGCAACAGCCGATATCGCAGTGCAGGCGGCGCTAACAGGCCACCTGGTTCTGTCAACTCTGCATACGAACGATGCCCCGGGAGCGGTGACGCGCTTGCTGGATTTAGGGGTTGCTACCTATCTTTTGAGCGCTTCGCTGATTGCGGTCCTGGCCCAGCGACTTGTTCGGAAGATATGTCCGAATTGTAAGACCGAGTATGAACCGCCTGTGAGTATAAAGAAAGTCGTAGAAAAAGATCATGGCAAAATCGAGAATTTCTATCGTGGCGTAGGTTGTAAAAAGTGCCGGAACACCGGTTATGCCGGCCGAATTGCCATTCAAGAGCTGTTTGTGCCGAACGAGGAAATTATGGAGATGATTAATGATCGGTCAAGCCTGAAAAAGTTGAGAGAAAAGGGGCTTCAGAATGGAATGATTTCTTTGCATGCCGATGGAATTGAAAAGGTAAAAGCGGGAATTATATCTATCGAGGAAGTGTTAAGAACGACCCAGGAGGAACTATGATGCTCGTGATAGTGCTGAATGTGTTCTCTGTGAAGCGGGATAAGAATTTATGACTTTTCCAGCAACAAAATCTTCAGAAGTATCTGATTCTACAAAGAATGGCCGCAAGTCAACGTCTGCAGAAAGTAGACAGGGGAAAAATGTTGACCGTTTCGGTAACTTCGATGAGGTAGAGCGTAGTTCAGGTTCACAAATGTCAAAGGATCATAACAGGGCCTTACAACAATCTGCATCTCTGGCACGTTCGGATTTATATCGAGCCAAGGTCAAACAGAGTGAGCTTATATTGTTCACGACGCAGTTGTCTGTTATGCTTGATAGTGGTGTCGTGCTCAGTGATGCTCTTGATGCTATAGCGGCTCAGGCTGAGCATGGGACATTCAAAATGATAATTATGAATGTCGCTGAAAAGGTCAAGAGCGGCGATAATTTTTCGAAGGCGCTGGCCGGGTATTCGAAAGTATTTAATACGATGTTTATCAGCATGGTCAGGGCCTCGGAAGCTTCCGGCAGAATGGCGGAAATGCTCAACGTGCTCAGCGGTTATCTGGGCTTCGAATCCGAAACCCGCAAACGCATCAAAGGGGCTATGACATATCCTTTCATTATGGCGCTAATGGCCGTGGCCGCGACAGGCACGTTGATGTTTTTTGTATTACCGAGATTTATGGGGATTTATGAATCAAGGGGAGCGGCGCTGCCAAAACTCACTCAAATATTAGTTAGTTTCAGTAAAATGCTGGGTAATTTCCAGATAATGACCGCTGTCTTGACAGTGGCTATTTTTGCTGCAACGGGATTGTATTACTGGGCGGGGACTTTGGCTGGTCGGCGTGTGATAGATTTTATCAAAATTCGTACGCCTGTGTTGGGAACAATGTTTGTTGATACCGTGGTAACCCGCAGTATGCGCATCATGGCGACAATGGTCAATACGGGCGTGAGCCTGCTCGACTCGATAGAAGTTATACAGGGCTCATGTCAGAATTACTATTTTCAGCGGCTTTGGGTGGGGGTAGATGAAAAGATCCGGGACGGTTACCAGTTGTCGGAATCCATAATGATTTCGCCGGGTAGTGAATTAATTGCGCCGGGTATAATCCAGATGCTTCGAGCGGGAGAAAAAAGCGGCAAGCTCGGTCATGTCTGCGATAAAATATCAGTGTTTTACGAAAAAAAGCTCGAAGGTTCTATAAGAAACGTTATGGCACTGATAGAGCCGGTAATGATAACAATCATGGGTACGATTATTGGTACAATTGCAATAGCGTTGTTACTGCCGGTCTTTAGAATATCGAGCGTTATTGCACATTAGCAAAACAACTGGGGCCTATATCGAATCAATCCATATAGGCCCCGGAATTGTTCAATTCCTGTATACTAATAAAATCTGCGTTTACTATTCAGCAGCATCTCTCGGTCCGTATAACCGGATGTCATCAAAGAACATCTTGCCCGAGCCGCCGGGGATTGTCATGTTGTCCCTGCTGCCCAGGCCGATAGCGATCCTGTCAATATTAGTCAGAGTTATGCCCTGATCGGCAAAAGCCTGAAGCGGGATAATCCACTCGGTCCATGTGTCTATCTGTGCCGCAGCCGGATCATCATAGGTTACTACCGCAACTGGGCCGGCACTGTTTGAGACCGTCACATATAACGGCTCAACGTCATTGCTGGTTATGCCGATATCCTGGTGCGCCCACTGCTGACTGATTGTCCCGATAGTCGTGACTTTTGAGAATACAGCCTGACATGTCAAAGCGGCATCGTGGCTTGTCACCGCCAAACCGATATAAACATTCGAACCCATCGGGATGTTCTGCGGCGTGGCGCCCGTTACCGGCTGCCAGGCCGAGCCGTTCGCAGAATGTGAAACCGTAAAGAGGCCGGAAATACTACGCTCCAGTTTCACCCAATACGGTGCGGCAATTCCAGTCTGATTCGTGTTGACACTGGCTGCTCCCGTATCGGGGCGACCCTGTGAGGCGACTCCGTTGGCGGGAGTGATACAAGCAAAGGCATGAGCCGAGTCTGTATCGAGCGTCTCACGAATCATAACGCCGGCCTTGGCCCAGTCGTTCGTATTTTCAACACTGTCGACTCTTGCGATAATCGAGCCGGTGCCGGTGAGCATTTTGTAAGCAAAGTGGAACTCGTCGGCTTCTACGCCGTTTACGTTCCAGATATCTGCCCCGGAGGCTGTCATAGTATAGGTGCCGGTCGGGCCCTCGACGAAGCTGCCGGTGGATCCCGGGTAACCTCTGAACCACAGCGATAATTCTGTAACTCCTTCCTCGGTCCAGTCTCGCTGGGCTGTCAACGTCAACTCCACCTCCGAATACTTCGAGTAACCCTGTTTGTTGTTGTCGTATCCAACCGGCATTGATTGAAGGCCGCCGTGGACGATAGTCTCTTCGGTATAAGAAGCAGTGGTTTCATCGCCTACAGCAGCGCCGGTGCCGTTGCCGGCAAAGTAAGGATCGGTGCCGGGCGCCCCATAGCCAAGCCCATCATGCCAGGAGTACCATATCTGGTTGTCGTTGGCATCGTAGATCTCGAAATCGTCGATTACAAAGAAATCGCCGGTCGTAAAGCCCCAGACGTCGCCTGCCCATGGACTATCGGTACTGGCGCCGTTGACTTCGTCGATCCGCCAGTAGTACGCTGTGTTCAACGTAAGCTTGCCGGGGTCGTAGCTCTCCTCGCCGAGCATTTTTGCCTCCATATATTCGGGCGAGGTTGTCGTGGCATTGGCTACGGCGTCCGCATCCGTTCCGAAGTAAACTTCGTGCGAAGCGGCGACGGATCCGGCATCCCAGCTAAGCACTACCGATGGCTTTACGTCCGCGGCACCATCTGCCGGATCCGGGCCGCTGGCAGCGCCCAGAGTTGTGAAGCTCCAGACTTCGCCTGTATACGTCTCGACGCCATCGAACTCATCGACACGCCAGTAATAAGTCTTGGCAAGTTTAAGCGGGCCTGGGTTGTACTTGGGAGTACCATTAGGGATACCCATTGTCGCATTGCTCACCTGGTCGTAATCTTCACCAAAGACTATATAGTGCAGTTTCGTGCCGAAACCTGCCGTCCATTGAAGCTGCACATCAAGATCGATAAATTCGGCACCGTCGGTCGGCTCTGGATAATACGCAGTCTTTGGAGGAATCGAGAAGCTCCAGACATTACCTTTCCAGGGACTGTTCGGGTCAGCTTCATTGACTTCATCGATTCGCCAGTAGTATGTGGTACCGGGAACGAGGCCATCGGGATAAGGATATCCGGGGAAACCTACGACAAAATATTCCAGGTTCTGATTTCCCAGGAACGTATCGGCGGTTCCGTTGTTAACATCTTCAAAAGTCTCGCCCAAATACACATCGTGCGAAACCGCGTAATCTCCCGGCCTCCACGAAATAGTCGCCCATGTATCGGCATACAGGGCACCATCCGCCGGGCTGGGACCCAAAGCGTAAGGATATCCTGCGCCACCTTCCATCGCAGCCATAATCTCGACCTCTTCCAGAGCATGGTTGTAGATTCTAACCTCGTCGATGGTTCCGTTAAAGTAATGAGTGCTTCCGTTGCGATGCCCAATTCGCAGAGGAAGTCCCGGAGAAGAAAGCGTCCCAGCTTTGGCTATTTCCAGCTCCATCTGTCCGTTTACATATATCCTTGCGGTAGAACCGTCCCAGGTCCCGCAGACATGCACCCATTCATTTGGAACTGTAATATTATTCGGTGTCTGTTGCGGAACATGTTCGCCGTCTAAGGAAAGTGTGAAATATAGGAATCTTGAATCTCGGTTAATAAATAATCCATAATTTTCCCATGGGCCGTTTTGCTGCCCATTTGCCATAATGCAAATCCAAGCGTCGCCGGCATCAATCCAGTTTATCCAGGCAGCAATTGTTACGTTGTCGTCTATTTCGAGACTGTCTGAGGTGGGTATTTCTACATAGTTGTCTTGCCCGTTGAACTGAAGAGCTGTTCCGTATTTTCCGACACCCCACGTAGCGCCATTGATGGTCCCGTTGTTATCGTTGCCGCTCGTGTCGTAGACAGCGTTCCCGGTTCCCTCGTCAAGTGTCCAGTAAGCCACGAGATCGGCCGAGACATTACCTGCTATGCTCAGCACAAGAACGAAAGAAATCAGGTAAATCGATTTTCTGCACATAGTAATCCTCCTTATAAAAAATTCCGGATAATTCTGCTTTAAACAACCGCTTAAGCGACCAATAATGTTTTACCTGTATTATGCTCGACTTATAGAAATCTCAAACCGGAAGACCAAAAACAGCAGATGCCCGTCTAAAAGTCTTAAAACCTCACTAATTTATATTTATATCATATTGACTGCCTTTGTATCAAGCGAAAAATGTATTTTTTTAGGCGTTGTGTGAACAATCCAAAGTAAATTAAGGATTCTGATTGGAAATGATGGAATCTTTACAATCAATTTAATGTCGGTTAACATAACAATTCGAAGGCAACTCTTGAATCGAAGAATGAATATCGGGCAAGAGCCATTCAGGACGAAACGAAGTAAAGGGGGAAACTGAATATGTTTGTTGAAAGGGCCTGGAAGTGAAGAAATTTGTTCAGATTATACTGCTTGCGATGCTTTTATATTTACAGGGGGGGTGTTCGAAAGTCTCCCGAAGTGACGTTTCCGGCACCGAACAAGCTGTGGGCAACGGCTATGAAAAAGCAGTTAATGAATCGGCGAGGAATATTCCCGTTGCCTACGATGTTGACGTGGTGGTTGTAGGCGGTACTTCGGGTGGTGTGGCTGCGGCGGTAGCAGCGGCTGAGCATGGGGCGAGAGTTTTTCTTGCCGCCAAACGTCCGTACCTCGGCGAGGATATCTGCGGCACGTACCGGCTCTGGCTGAAGCCGGGCGAAGTGCCGAGCCTGCCCCTTGCGAAAAAGGTTTATGCCGAGCCAGCTATGCCATTAGTACCGAATAATTCCGTTGAATTGG
>Ga0268282_1001558_pt1 | contig 9985 bp, 7 predicted proteins | sample saktaG_12_FD_190133 | JGI IMG/M metagenome (GOLD analysis project Ga0268282, IMG submission 190133) | Saline water microbial communities from Sakinaw Lake, British Columbia, Canada - sak_2011_5_24_120m | ecosystem: Environmental > Aquatic > Non-marine Saline and Alkaline > Saline ...
AATCCTGAATAATAAGTTATATGCGCATACCTTTCTGGCATTCACTACAGGTAACCAGCTCATTGATACCCTGGTAGTCTGAAAACAAACAGGGGAGATCATACGTGAAGATATCCATAAAAGACAGGGAAACTGTTCTTTCCATTATCCGGCAAAATCACCGGGGTTTATCCATCTCCGAACTTTCCCGAAAAAGTGACATAAATCGGAATAAAATTTCTGCTATTACTGAAATGCTTCAGAACGAGGACCTCATCAACTGTACTCATCAGTATCACTCAAAGATTGTGTCAATGAAATACCCGTCAGCAGTGCACTCAATACTTGAGACAATCGCAGAGCCATCGCTCATTGTTGATGAAACCCTGCAGGTTATCCAGGTTAATTCCTCATATTCTGAAATGGTTCGGACAGACGTATTGAACCACCTGGGGAAGAGGATAGATGAACTATCTCATATACTACCAGACAATCTGGTCTTTCAGTTGCAACATCTGTTGGAAGGTAAAGACGGGGAGAAGAGTACTCAAAAAAATCAAACCGGGGTCATAACCTGTACCTGTATCAGGATAACACTGATAGATGAAAAACCCGGAATTCTTATCATTATGCATCTACAGAAACACACCGGAGATGATAGCAGGAAACAGGATCTGTCATGTGAGGTTTTACACACTCTCTCAGCAAAAATCCATAAAATAATGCAGAGGGAGACTCGTGCCGGAGCATATTCCCTGGCTGCTTCCTGTATCCATACGGTGCTTCCGGATGATCTGGTCTTTACTCTTATGGTGGATGAATCAGGGACGACAGGAACGCTCAATTCTCTCTTCTTTTCTGGAACATCATCCAAAAATGTTATGGATGGTATGACTGGAATAATCGAAAAAATACCTGCAATACCTATCCGAGAACAGAACATCCTACACTATAAAAGGGGCCAGCCCGTTGTGCATGATACAATCCTAGATATTTTTCAGGAAAACCAGGTTCCTGATAAGATTGCAGATCTTTTTCGAACCGTTCCGGTAGAAACCATAACCGGAATCGGGATCATAGTTGATACTATTCTTATCGGTATCCTGGGAATTGGAACAACCCGGGAAAATTATCAATCCCTTAAATATGATAAAATTCTTCTCTCTGCTTCAGCCTTTTTATCCCCTATAGGAATGGTATACCGGTTATTAGAAGCAAAAACGGATGATGTTCAGAAATATCAGGGACATTACCGGAACATATACCGCCTTCTAACCGAAAAAACGCAGGAAGACATGCTCCATCTCTCTGAATCCAGACAACTGAGATCGCTTCTGGCAGCTGTGCTGGATCGGATGAACATCTCACTTATCACGACAACGGGAAATGGTACAATTACTTTTATCAATCAGACTGCATTGCAGACTTACCATATTGATATCCACAAGAGTCTTGGTGAATCAGATCTTTCAAAGACCCTCCCTGCAGATGTGGCCGGATCTCTCATGGATCTGACAAAAAAGGAAATAAATTCAGAGATTTTTTCAATGAATCAGAATACGGTCGTTGATATGAATCCGGAAGTTCCGGTAACCTGGTATTATATCAGGTATCCGAATGATCTTTCGGCCGGGGAATGTATATTCATCGGAGAAAAAAATCCGGCACCTCTTATCAGTTATCTGAATTCTCTTGAACCGGAATAATTCTGCCGGCCACTAACCCCTGTTCTGGTTTGTCTCTCCCAATATGCCCTGTGAATCATGATAGCAATCGGTAACACCTGCAACCCAAGTTTGCCACTTCACTCAAATTCCTCATATTGTGGCGGAATAGAATTTGACAATTCCAGGTATTTGGAAAATTATCTTTCAAAATCCCCTCATTTTGGGCTTAGATTTCAGACGACACTGGCATTCGGACAATAAAACTCGCATTTCACTCACAAATCTAACCCAACTGTCAAATTCAATGCCGACTTTTTTGGAGATTTTAGGAGGATGAAGCACCTTCTTAGACCAAGTGGCAAACTTAGGCTGCAATGGAAACAAAATTTTGGCACATGGTATCGGGATAACCTATGCTGAATGGATTTGTGATGATGTATAATTCCTTGAACAAAATAATCAGAGGTAAATAGACTATTCAAGAGTATTACACTGGTCCTGCTTCATATAGGTCAGGTAGAAAAACCTGTCCTTTTAAAATCCGGTATGAGAAACGAACGGTTACTTTTTGTATGCCCCGGGAAGTTCCCTGATAGTCATCTCGACAACGTCCTGATTGTAATATATCTGTAGCTTAAGGGTTACCTCTGCATCGATATCCTTTTTGTTTGAGGTAAAAACCCAGGGAAAGACAACTCTGTTTCCCGCAGCAGCATTAACTATTGCGTATTGAAACTTCTCAGTCACATCATCCTGGTTTTTCTGAACCGGTGATGAGAAAATAACCGGATTTTCTCCAATAATCTCATCTCTCTCCTTTCCAAACAACTGCAAAGCAGCCTGGTTACACTCGATTATCTTACGATCTGACAGGATGAGGATTGGATCTTTACTCGATCTGAAAAATTCCCTGTATTTAATTTCCCGGGCAGTAATCTCTTTCTCTTTGTACTGCCTGATAGTATACCGCGATACCTCCTTCTCAAGGATAATATTTCTCGTGATATCTGTAATGATAATAAGGTATACTCCGTCAGCACCGATTTTTTCCGGGAACCATTTTACAGATATATTATACCAGGCTTTTTCCGGTCCGGAAACTGAAAAATGGGGCTGCGAATCGGTCAGGGTTTCCTGTTCCAGCACAGATCTGAATTCAGGAGGCATAGCTGGAATTTCCGATGGGTTTTTCCCAAAAGCTTCCCGTAACGGGATATTTAAGAGGTGTTCAGCAACAGGATTCATGTCAAGGATTAATTGTTTCTCATTTAATACCAGCAACCCGGTATCTGCTACCTCGAAGAACCTCTCCCGGAATACCGGGGAATATGCCAGCATCTCATAATATAATACCCCAAAAGCAAGAAAAAATCCTGAAATCGAGACATCCATCCCACTTGGAAGGTAGTTGCCATCTGTTAGGATATCGATAAGAAAGGGTATTGAAGTACCTATGATCAGGAAAATGATCTGTGGCCTGAATTTTTTTGATACATACATATACTGTCGTAACAGGAAAATATCCGCAACGAAAAGGATCCCATAAAGATAAACATAAACAAAGATGTGGAAAAATTCAAGAAATCCTATTGATTCCAGATGCTGAAACAGGACTGGAAAAAATCCCCAGAATTGTTCAAACCTGATAAAGCTAAAAATAGTGGGAATTATCGAGAGGAGGATAATTGTTGTGGGAGTGATATATTCTGTTTTTCCGCAGTATTTCAGGCAAAAAAGTAAAATAGCCCCCGGGAGGAAGTAAAAACAGGTGTAATAGATCCAATAGAGATGCAGTGATACAGGATAGGGACCGACATCAGGAATAATGATGCCAAGACTGTTGATGCTAAAGATCAGGCATATGACAGAATACAGGAGAAGAATAATCCAGAAAATGGAATGGCCGACAATCTGTTTTTGCCGGTACACAAGAAGGGAGAGATACAACAGGATGCATCCTGATCCAAAGGTAACAAAGACACTGTACCAGGGAATAAACATTACTCATACTGTATCAGATTAGTGCATTAATGTTGCGAAAGAACACATGGTTCTTATATACGATCCGGATACGTTCAGGTATCAGATAAACAAGAAAAGTGCGAGGGGAGGGAGTCGAACCCGCGAACACCTGCGTGATCTGATCTTGAGTCAGACGCCTTTGACCACTTGGCTACCCTCGCTCCTGAATGAAAAGACAACTCCACATTGTGAGTCCTATATATTTCTTCAAAGTCAGGTATCTATCTTTTGGCTGGTGTGGGAATTTCCTAGTCAATCAGTCAGTTTCCTGTATGAGATGGCGTACCTGTTTGTGATGCGGATGTATGAAAACCGCCATGGTTCCACTTAAAAGAGATAATTATCTGGATATCAAAGAAATCGATGCAATACTATCCCAAAAAGAAAAAGAGATTAAAAATCAGTCTGGCATCCAATTTCGTTAAAAATCAACCAGATGATCACAGATAGCACACTCTGCATCATCTTTATACGCCGGAAAATATCCTGGTGTTGCAGGTGTATTAACTGCTATATCAGGGAGATCTTCTGCAATGATTATCTCCTTTCCTGTCTCAAAAACATCATCAGAAAGACTGCAAAGCATATTTTCCTGGTACGGATCGATAATAAAGGTCAGGGGATATGAGCCACGTGCCTGATATTCAGGGATGAGATAGACGAGCTTCTCAGAGGTTACTTCCCCGGCACCGAGCGGTTCTATAACAGCAGTAAGAGGTCCCAGTTCCCGGTCCCCCAGATAGGCATGAATAGGAATGATTGAACTGCTGGTATCATCATTGCCGTTGTTAGTAACAGTAACCGTCACATCAAAATCATCGAGATCTTTATAGGTAGATGGTGTCACAGGGACTGATACATCAGTAATGGTATAATCCGGTCCATCACATGATTCATCAGAATCAGATACAGCATAGAGACTGATACCAGAACCAGGGCTCATCAGCATCTGTTCAGGATATGAGACGGTAAGGTCATAACAGGCAATCATCGCTGTTGGATAAAACTCCCCTTCTGTAAGATCAGATGGCATACTCATCTGTATCTGATAATCTTTACTCTCTCCGACCTGCATGGGCGGAATGTAAGCCCATCCAAGGAATGCAGCATCTATGGTGGTGTCAGGTGATGGGGATGCAAAGATGTCTAAAAGGCAATATTCACTCTCATCTTCACCGATGTTGTTTACGGTTACACCCAGTTTGAGAAGAGTATTCTCCTCTCCGACCGTCACATCATGGTATATAATATCCAGTTCTCCAAAAGATGCTGCTGCAGGGGTAAAGAAACACCCAAGTATACATCCGGTAAGAAGAAGCACAAAATACAGGTTCATGTTTTGATTCATAAAAGACCTTAGTTATAACTTTTGCAACAGATAATCACTGTACACTATACAAAACGATACCAAAAAAAGGGACTAATTAGTTGTTATTGTGACCTCTTTTCCGGTCTCAAATATATCATCAGATAGGCCACAAAGAATGTTTTCCCGGTATGGATCGATAATAAAGGTTAGTGGATATGAGCCATGTGCCAGATATTCAGGGATGAGATAGACGAGCTTCTCAGAGGTTACTTCCCCGGCACCTAGCGGTTCTATAACAGCAGTAAGAGGTCCCAGTTCCCGGTCACCAAGATAGGCATGGATAGGGATGACAGAAGTTGTGGTATCATCATTACCATTGTTAATAACCGTAACCGTCACATCAACATTATCAAGATCCGTGTAGGTGGTTGGCGTATCAGGGATGGATACATCTGTAATAGTGTAATCCGGTCCGTCACATGAGACATCAGAATCAGATACAGCATAGAGACTGATACCAGGACCCGGGCTCATCAGCATCTGTTCAGGATATGAGACAGTAAGGTCATAACAGGCAATCATCGCTGTTGGATAAAACTCTCCTTCTGTAAGATCAGATGGCATGCTCATCTGTATCTGATAATCCTTACTCTCTCCGACCTGCATGGGTGGAATGTAAGCCCATCCAAGAAATGCAGCATCTATGGTGGTGTCAGGAGATGGGGATGCAAAGATGTCTAAAAGGCAATATTCACTCTCTTCTTCACCGATGTTGTTTACGGTTACATCCAGGTTGAGAAGAGTATTCTCCTCCCCGATCGTCACATCATGGTATACCATCTCAAGTTCTCCATAAGATGCTGTTGCAGGGGTGAAGATACACCCAAGCATACATCCGGCAAGGAGAAGCACAAAATACAGGTTCATGTTTTGATTCATAAAAGACCTCAATTGTTGCTTTTGCAACAGATCATTATAGTACAATGTGCAAAAAAGGAACTAATAGGTTGTTATAACTGCGAAAAATATTGAAGCATTGTATATCTGATAGTATCCATCCAGAGAACAGCGTTATGATACTGCTGTGACAGATATCATCTTGTAATTGAGGGCATCAGCTCCACAATAAGCAGGAACCGGGCGCTCACTTGGTCTGTACAGAAGGAGTGGCAGAGTCTTTGTAAGAGAACTGGTATCAGATCCGCTGGTTCCGGGAGCAGTAGCAAGGGTATACTCACCTGGCATCAGCGCATCAGGAATCTGATAGGTCAGGGTATCAGAGACTGGTTCATCTGTATCAGGCACTGACACAATAGCATTCTTAGGAATAAGTGCATAATTTCCCAGCCAGGTTGTAATGGGTATTTCTCTGTCAGAACCAGTACTACCCCTGCGTGTCAGGATAACCGTAATAGCAATCTCTTCACCTGGAATAAACTGTCTTTTATTATCCTGTATACTGACATTGGTAATGGCAAATTGGGGTTCACTCCCTGAATCAGTCTGTCTGGCCCGGACAGAATAGCCGCCGGTAAGGAGGGGGATGTTTTTTGTGTAGTCATAGATCTGTACAGGTTTTGCATCATACATAATACCGGGTTTTGATCCAGGAAACGTATCGGTTGGGGAGGTTACTGCATAGACATAGTACAATCCCGGTTCTAATCCCGGAGGCAGGGGAGCTTCTAGCACCATATCATTGCTCTCACCCGGGGCAAGTAGGAAAGCAAGTGTCCAGCTGACAAACCGTGCTTCTTTTGTGTTTCCCTGCTCATCACAGAGATACAGTGCAATATACTGAGTATCATGGACTGTAGCTTCATCATTAGAGACTGAGAGATCGACAGTAAGCGTAGTATTGCTGAGAGAAGCAGCATTGAGTGTGATATTATCAAGACCGGAAGGAGTACCGGCGAGACTGACGACCGGGACAAGGAGGATAAGGCTCACAACTATGGCCAGAGGATACAGTTGCATATCTTTTCATCTGTATGAGAACAGGTATAGATTTGCATTATCATCGGTTCTCTGTAGAATTAAAAAAGGGTCTCAATGACCCTGGTGATTCTTTAAGCCAGATTACACATGAAATCACGATATAGATATCTAATTTCGAAAAAAAAGGTGAGAGAACTGGTATCAGATTTTCCGTTCTATCTGCTCAAGAAGGGTGCGAATTGCTATCAGTTCAGTTAGCATGTCAGAAAATTCCGGTTCCTCCCGCTTTTGGGTATGTCTGATATCTGCACCGGTCGTTGCCGCTACCGCATCACCTGCATGGACAAACCCCATGATGAGATCCCGTAAGGGTCTGGGCTCTCTGATGCCCTGGATTCGGATCTCAGCCATCTGATTTCCCGAGTACCCTGCCGTCTGTATCCGGAGATTTGAGAGATGAAAAATCCTCATGAGCGGCCCCTGGACAATATCAACATTGGTAATCCGGTTATATGGAACAATGCCGGTCTGTTTCCATAAAACACCCCGTGCCCAGTTCATCTCGTTTCCTGTCAGGAGATATATCACTGAAGCATAGTAGAAAGGCACCCATATAACTAAAAGGACGAGAAGAACAAGAAGGATAACTGCCGCCCCTGTCACTCCTGTCATATCTTCAGTAACTGCCCATCCCAGCACAAGCATGAATAGTGCTATAAAGGCGAACAATATCAGCACACTGATGAAGAGATACGTTTTAAAATTCGGCTCTGGTTTGAATTCTTTATTGATCTCAATTTCAGTCATACCGGGTATATAGGGCATGCCGGGTAATGAGGCATTCGGAAACAGGATTGATATTTTATTATCCTGCTTGTGGAACACCGTACAGGTAAATATCTGTTTCTCTCTCAACTAATAACAGAGAATAACTGGAACAAAAAACACTATACAAAGACCCGGGGTATTGATAAGATTTCAAAAATAAAGGATTCTATTGGTCCAAAAGATAATATCTGGCTGGATAAATCCCATTCTTTTTTATTATTCACAAAAAATCGGCAAGTCCGAGCTGTTCAACCTTCTCTTCTCCAAAGGTTGATTCGATATTCATCTCAATAACCTCGACCCGCTGACGGGTATATTCAGAAATAGCGTAATTAGTACAGATATCTCGTGACATCTGCAGGTATTTCTTGACTGATCCCTCATGAACGGTTGGAATAATGTTGCTTCCGCAAACGGTGCATTTCCCGATAAGTGGCATCCGCCGGTATGATGTGTTACACTTTGTACACCTGAACTTCTGTTTTGAGAAGGCGTTGAGATTCCCCTGGAGATCTCTGATAAAGTGTGTCTGAAGCACCCGTTCTGCGACATCATCAGCATCAACAGCACGGATCTTTCGTGCAAGATCCAGCTCGCATTCGAGTTTGTCCAGCATCGACTTTAACTGGGTATACATGGTGTTGAGAGGACCTGCAGATATATCACTTGTATCATGTGTAAAGAAAAATCCTTCAACCTGGCTTGGTTTTCCTAAGCGCTGCTCAACCCGATCGATGAGTGGTTCCACATCTCTGGGATGAGCATATAAAAGTGATTTTTGGTACAGTTCGAGTGGATAGCCGGCACAGACATCTACATTATGGCTTTCTTTGTCAATCTCATTAGGATCAATTCTGCTGGAGAGAACAAGCGGAGCATCCATGGTTCCACCCCTGGTTTCAGGGAGAAAAGACCGTGAAAAGTTCATAAACCCGTCTAATAAAAGCATCACGCAGTCTTCATCACCATCACACTGGCCGCAAAAAATGTTATTGGCCACAACCGTGTGATCCACCTCAACAGTCAGACAATATACCAGGGGTTCAGGTGCAGGAACATACTCAATCTCTGTTATCCTGTCTGATAATACCACTCCCCCTTCCCAGATAGGCACTGGATCTCCAATACAAAGCTCAAGAGCCCGTATCTTTCGGAGATAGGTGAGATCCCAGAGAAGCATAGCATGGTCAGGGGTCACGAGAAGTTCTTTTCCCCGGGCACTCGTGATCCTGATAAGGTTTGTCGGAGCCGGATGGACTGATACCGAGGTCACCTTTCTGATATGAGGAACACCTGCGGTATCTATGCTACGGGCATATGCAGGAGTTGCCGGGTCAGAGTAGTATGTCCCACATATATCATTACCTGCATTATTGAGATCAAAGAGACTAAGGACAAATTCACGAACCGGAACGTTTCGAATCCCTCCTGTATCATATACCTCAATGGAGGTGTCTCCAAAAAAACAGTTCCTGCGTTTTGCAGCATGGAAGAAAGGATGACCATATCCCACATTAGCCTTTGAATATCCGACAATCCGGGCTAGTACGCCGGCACTGGTATGAGGGGCAAGTCCTATCACGAGGTGGCCAACCAGTTCCTCCCGATTCTCAATACAATAAAAGGGGGGAAGATGATAGACGTCTGAAAGGAGCTTATCAAGAAACGTGGCAACTCTGATGAGATAGTCTGCACACCCTTCAGATATGAGAATATCCTGTGGAGGTAACTCAAGGATCTGGGATGAGTCAGTCAGTTCTTTTCCATAGATGTCATAGGTGTATCCTATCTCTGATAGTCGTTGTATACTCACACCAACCTCGCGGGGCCGAAAATGGGTTAGAGGCATATCTATCATATCGAACCTGACGGTCCCGTCTTTAAAGACCCAGAGACTATTAAGGGATCGGAGTATACCCTTCTCGAGCATCTCAACAGGCTTTTCTTTTGATATCAGTCCCTTGACACCTTTGACCAGGGGGATGTCCCGGTCCCGTATCCCGAGGCGTTCAAAGGCATTGATGAGTTCCTGTTTTATATTGACTGAGTACTCACGTGAGCAGACAAGCGGTGCACCGCACTGCGAACAGACTGCACCTGTCTCTTCGCGGTTACATCGGGGACAGGAAAAGACGGGGGTTGTATGGGTGCCACACTGTTGGCAGGTGTTCTGATATGACTCTTCACGACACTCTGGACAACGCCTAACCCCCATAACGAGGGTTACGACTCCACCATCTTT
>Ga0268282_1001563_pt1 | contig 9949 bp, 5 predicted proteins | sample saktaG_12_FD_190133 | JGI IMG/M metagenome (GOLD analysis project Ga0268282, IMG submission 190133) | Saline water microbial communities from Sakinaw Lake, British Columbia, Canada - sak_2011_5_24_120m | ecosystem: Environmental > Aquatic > Non-marine Saline and Alkaline > Saline ...
ATTGATACATTACATACTGTTACTCTAACTCATAATGATACTATAAATGGTCTGACTATTAATGCCGGTGGCACACTGGACAATGCAACATATTACATAAGAGTTACAGGTAATTATACTGTTAACGGAACACATACCGGAAGCGGGGATATTAACCTTGCAGGTAATAATACTACAATTGACGGAACAGGGACTATTAGCACTTCCGGAACATTCTACGTTCAAAATTATGATAAAATTATTTTATCAACTGCCTGTTTAATCCGCTCCGGCAACTTTAGTATATCTAATGGCAAAACAGTAACCAATAATGGTGCAATAACCATTGATGGAAATATTAGTGGTGGTGCTACATCAAAATGGAACAACAATGCTAATTCTTATCTTGGTATTACAGGCATACTTTTATCAACAGGTATTCTTAATGCTTCAGGAACAAGTGATACTGTAGAATATAACGGAGGTGGCAATCAGACAATAAAAATGTCAGCACCCAACTATTACCACCTGCTTCTGTCCAATAGCAACACCAAAACACTTGCCGATATCACAGATATAAACGGTGAGCTAGTAATCAAAAATACAGTAACTATGGATTGCTCCGGTAAAAACTTCAGTTTAGCCGGTAATTTCACTAATAACGGTAACTTCAATGCCGGCACCAATACAGTTACTTTTGATGGAAACACAACTATAGGTGGTGCATCTGTTGATACTTTCAATAATATTATAATTTCTAATACATTGAAAGGTCCATTAGGTAATTTATATATTGAGGGTAACTGGGCTAATAACGGCACTTATAATCACAACAGCGGAAAAGTTATATTTCCTTCTGTAACTACTGTGAGCGGGAGTTCTGTTACTAATTTTAATAATATAGAAATAACCAGTATAGGAAATCTGACAGGTCATTCTACAAATATGGGAGTAGCAGGTAGTTGGATAAATGATAATGTTTTTAATCACAATAACGGAACAGTAACTTTTAACGGAAACACAACCATAGGCGGCACATCTGTTACTAATTTTAATAATATAGAAATAACCAATACGGGAAATCTGACTGGTCATTCTACAAATATGGGAGTAGCAGGTAGTTGGATAAAAGATAATGTTTTTAATCACAATAACGGAACAGTAACTTTTAACGGAAACACAACCATAGGCGGCACATCTGCTACTACTTTTAATAATATAGAAATAGTTGATACAGGAAACTTGACCGGTTACAACGGAAATATGTGGATAGAGGGTAACTGGGCTAATAATGGCACCTATAATCATAACAGCGGAAAAGTGATATTCCCTTCTGTAACTAATGTGAGCGGGAGTTCTGTTACTAATTTTAATCATGTAGAAATAACTAATACAGGAAATTTAACAGCTCATCCCGAAAATATGGGTGTAGCAGGTATATGGACAAGAGATAATGTTTTTAATCCCAATGGAGGAACAGTAACTTTTAACGGATTCTCCAATATAGGAGGATCTGTTACCAACACCTTTAACAATGTTGATATTATTTTCGGAGCAACTGTAATAGCACCTGCAGCCATTATGAATATTACAGGGAACCTGAGTAATGACGGAACATATACGCATAGTAGCGGACAGGTAAACTTTAACGGCACAGATACAATATCAGGAAATTCCATGATTAACTTTAATAACATAACAATTACAGGTACGTTAATTGCTCATTCCGACAGCATGCAGATGAATGGTAACTGGATAAACAACGGAACATTTACACATAACAACGGAAAAGTTAGGGTTAGCGGTATAACTACAATATTCGGGTCAGGAACAAATAATTTTAATCATCTTACCATTACAGGAACCCTTAACAATGCAGCCGGAGACACTATTGGTGTAGCCGGTGACTGGAACAATAGCGGTACTTTTACACATAACAACGGAACTGTGATTTTTAATGGTGACTTTGTTCAATCTATTCAAGGAACCAACATCACTTCTTTTTATGATTTAACTGTCAATAACTCTTCTGATGGAATTGTTATTAACAAAAACATTATTGTTAAAGATACATTACAACTAATTGATGGAGATGTTAATTTAAAAGATGACAGTATTGATTTAGGCACAACAGGAATATTAACAGGCGAAACAGAAGGAAACCGAATAAAAGTAGGGGACCCAATGAATAATACAGGCATAATTAAAACAACAAAAACTGTTAACAATGTAATAGATTTTAACCCTGTAAATCTTGGTTTAAAAATAACCACAGACCAAGATCTTGGCACAATAACAATAGTTCGTGGTCATCAGAGGCAACAAGGCACTGGCTCATTCACAGCAAATTATGGTATTGCCAGATATTTTGATATTCCAGGAATAGGTGAAATTGACAGTTCAAATATTAATATAAAACTTAAATATTGGGATGCAGAATTATCAGGACATATAGAAGCTAATCTTGTGCAGTATCAGTATGTAACACAATCATCAAATACCTGGTGGACTAACTTAACAGGAATAGTAGATACTATCGCAAATTTATACACACCTGCAAATAACCCTTATAGTTCTTATATTTACGGTTCAGCATATTCAGCTATAATTTTTAATGACAGATTTACGCTTGGCTCAACAGATATTCCTTTACCAATAGAACTATTAAACTTTGATGCTGTATTAACCGGAGATATTGTTGAACTAACATGGACAACAGCATCAGAAATAAATAATGATTATTTTACTGTTGAAAAAACCAAAGATGGAAAAACTTTTAAACAGGTAGCAATAATAAAAGGTGCAGGAACCAGTAAAGAAATCATTAATTATTTTGCTATTGATGAAAATCCTTATCAGTATATATCTTACTACCGGTTAAAACAAACTGATTATGATGGAAAATATAAATATTCCGACTTGGTTAGTATAAATAATCCACATAAATATAACTATAATAATAATGGCTTAATAGTATATCCAAATCCTTCAAAAAGTAAAAATTTTTATATAAAAATAAACAAGCAAGTAATAAATAAAGAGATATTAATTAATATTTATGATATATTTGGTAAAGAATGTTATTCTGAAACTGTATTTTTTGACAAAAACAATATAGTTGAGATTCGTCCAAATAAAGAATTACATCCCGGTATTTATCTAATTGCTGCTTATGGTAAAAATTATTATTCGGCTGCAAGATTAATAATAGAATAATATTTTTGCACAAGAAAAGTTATTTAAGGGGACTTCTAATAATAACAATCTTTAAAGAAAAATATGTTTTTTTTCATAATCCCCTTATTTATTTATCTATATATTGAATAAGTAATCTGATTTTAATTAATCCTTTTTGTTTACTGGCATCTTCAAGTGCAACGCCAAGAATCATTCCTGATTTTGTTGATTTCATTGCAACTCCCCGAGTATTTGAAGATGTAACAGGGTCACCTGCTTTAATTGGTCCACATTTTTTGATAATTTTGTTAATCTCATATTTTTTAGAGTGGACTTACATAATTATTTAAAATTTATACATTGCTATCCAATCAAACTTCAGTTTTGAAACATCTTTAGAGACAACTACCTTAAAACCGTTTACATTTTTTTTTGCAATACTCAATATAACAGCAGGATTATTGCTGGTAATAGTTATTAGAGGTATATTGCCTTTGAGTTCGTTTTTAAAAACTTCGGAAAAATCAACCCAAATTTCCGTTCCTTTCATCTCTGCTGAGCCGCCATCAAAAATTTGCTTTAGTTTGGTATTTTCACTGGTTCCTGGTGGTGTATAAAAGGCTCTGTTTATGTTTACAACGATTTTTCCCTCTCCACTTTCCAGATTACTCATAGAGAAACCAATGATTGGCCCCGATTTAGTTGCTTTCATTCCATAGCCGGCTTTATTTGATGATGTTATTGGATCACCTGGTTGGATTGGACCATTTTCTGTTGTAACCAAAACCCGAACACGACCTGCAAGAGTGATAGGTGAACCTTGATCACCAGCACTTTTTGGGTTAAACTTACTAAGTATTTCTTTTCTTCGTTGCCATATTGGGTTGCTATCGTCAGGCCGTCTATCTTCAGACATTAATTTCATGAGTTCCTTATGATCTTGCCTGTATTCATCAGCATGTTCTGTTGGTCCTATATAAATTGCCGGGTTTTCTGATTTTACCCCAATAAGAGCAAAATCATAAGCCTTTTCACTTATTTTAACCCGTGTATATTTAGGATCATCACTCGGTTGACTTAATGAAACAAGAGCCGCTTTAGGTATTTTGCCATCATCGGGATACATCTCTGCGATATCCCAATAGTTATCAGCATATATGTCACCATTAAAATATCCTGCCCAATCTGCTGCTACGTTTTCACAAGCGCCATAAACACCATAATCAGCAAAACCAGCATCATCATAAGCATAGCCATATACACCTATACCACCATCGTCGCATCTTCCAAGTACACCAGTGCCGCCGTTATAAGTTGTTCTACCCCAGTGCCCTGTCCATACATCAGAATGCCCGGTTGTAGCACAATAATTAGCAGAACCTGTTGTTACACCTACCATTGCTACCCTGTCAGCTTGTCCACTAATAAAATAAGCTGCACCACCGCCAGCACCAGAACCAGTCATTGCTCCTACATATCCTAAATAGCCATTTGTTATTGAACCGCTGGGTTGATAAACATGCAATTTCCCATTAGGGGTAGTTGTTCCAATGCCGACATTAGTTCCATTATCATAAATCTGGCTACATACAGCTGATGTCCCATCTGATTTGATAACAGTATTTGCTGTAGCACATCCTACTGGACCTGCTGGTCCTGTTGGTCCTGTTGCTCCGTCTGTTCCGTCTGCACCGTCTGCTCCTGACGGTCCTGATGGACCTGCTGCACCGTCAGCGCCATCTGCTCCTGACGGTCCTGATGGACCTGCTGCACCGTCTGTTCCGTCTGCTCCTGCCGGTCCTGATGGACCTGCTGCACCGTCAGCCCCATCTGCTCCTGACGGTCCTGATGGACCTGCTGCACCGTCAGCGCCATCTGCTCCTGACGGTCCTGTTGCACCGTCTGCACCTGATGGTCCTATTGGCCCTATTGGTCCTATTGGTCCTATTGGTCCTGGCGGTCCTGTTGAAACATCACATAAAGAAATCCATACAGATGTTGGTGCTCTGTAAAAGAAAAAACACATTGAATCTATATCATAAACTAACAAACTATTGGAAGATGGAGTAACAGTCATAGCTAATCGTTCGGCTGCTGTCATTCGTGGGACTAAAAGGCCCTTATCTGTTGCAGATAAATCCAATATTGAAGATGGGTCAGGTGTAATAGTTCCTATACCTACATTATCCTGAGCTTTTGCTGGAAAAAAAGATGATGTAAAGAGCAAAAAACCCAAAATAATAATTTTTAAAGAAATATATATTTTATTCATAATTATTTATTTTTTTAAAAAATTATACAATAATACACTTTTTATTTGTTAATTCCAAATTTTTATGTAATAATTTTAATTTTATTTTTAAAAAAGTTTAAAAATAAAAAAATTTATTTCAAATCTGTAAGTGCAGTTTTAATACGATTAACAGCTTTTTCAATTGTGTTTTTGTCTGTTGCATAAGATAATCTTATGCAGTTAGAATCACCAAAAGCAGAGCCGGGGACAAGGGCAATATTTGCTTTGTTTAATAAATACATACAAAGGTCTGTTCCATTTTTAATAAATGTGTTGCCGTCTGATTTTCCATAATAATATGTTACATCAGGAAAAACATAGAAAGCACCTTGTGGAACATTTGTTTTCAGACCCGGTATATTTTTCAAAAGATTTAATAATAAGTCCCTTCTTTCTCTAAAAGCTTTACACATTTTTTTCATATCTTCGGACTTACAAGGGTCTTTACTTATTGCTGTTATAGCTGCGCGTTGGGTTATTGAGCAGGTTCCTGATGTTATCTGACCCTGAAATTTATCGCATGCTTTTGCTATCTCTAATGGAGCTCCAAGAAAACCAAGTCGCCATCCTGTCATTGCATAGGCCTTGGATACACCATTGACTAGTATAACTTTATCTTTTATAAAATCAAATTGTGCAATACTCTCATGTTTACCAACAAAATTAATATGTTCGTAAATCTCGTCAGAGATAACAAATATATTTTTATGTTTTGCAATAACTTGTGCAATTTCTCTTAATTCTTCTTTTGAATAAACAGAACCAGAAGGATTACAGGGAGACCCAAACAGAATAAGTTTTGTCTTTGGAGTTATTGCTTCCTCTATTTGTTTTGGTGTTACTTTAAAATCATTATCTATGTTTGTTGGTATATATACAGGTTTTCCTTCAGATAATTTTATTATTTCTGAATAAGAGACCCAGTATGGTGCAGGAACAATTATCTCATCACCGGGATTAATAAGTACCATAACTGCATTTGCTATTGACTGTTTAGCTCCTGTTGATACAACAATTTGTTCCGGCGTAAAGTCAAGATTATTATCTCTTTTAAATTTGTTACACACGGCTTGTCGTAGTTCCTTATATCCTGCCACAGGAGGATAATGTGTATAATTTTCATCTATTGCCTGTTTTGCAGCATCTTTAATATAATCGGGTGTGTTAAAATCCGGCTCACCAATACTTAAATTAATAATATCAAAGCCCTTGGCCTTTAGTTCTATGCTTTTTCGTGTCATTGCCAGAGTTGCTGACTCTGACAATTTATTTATTCTTTCAGATAATATATCCATTTTATTATATTTTTTGTTTTTGGCAAATTTACATAAAATAAACTGATAAATAAGTATAATTAATTTGATGTGTTTTTATTAAAATAAATTTAAAAAAGTATTTTTGCTAAATAATATTGAACCTAATTGATTTATAAATTTTTGGAAAATATATATCATTAGCCTAGTTTTTTAAGGCAATGTCATTTAGTTAAGCGTAAAACCTTGATTAACAACATATCAGATTAGCACCATTCTTTAGAATGGTGGATTAAATTAGTTAATTATTTTGGAAGTCGGCTTAAAGCCGACTTTTAAAGAACTGTATTTAAATTCTAATCACCACACTAAAGTGTAGTGCTATTCTAATATACAGGATATTAGCCCTTAACTAAATGACATTGCCTTTTAAGGCGGAGTAAAAAGAAGCAAACCTTACCACTCAAAATTTCCCAAATTTTAAGGGAAAGAAACAGGTAAATTTTGGTTCCCTAATAATAACATATAATTTAATTTACGAACTTAGCGAAGCGATCTCACGAAGTAATAATTCAGATTAAAAGAAAAAATATTTTATGTTTTTTATTTTATCAAAAATATTTATGATTTTATTATCACCTGTTTTTTTGGTTTTTATTTTATTACTCATTTCTTTATTTATAAAAAACAGTAAGAAATCACGATGTATGCTCATTATCTCTATTATAGTGTTCTATATTTTTTCAAATTCTTTTATTGCTAATCAGGTTATGAATATATGGGAGATACCAATCACTAAAACCGAAGATATTGCATATTCTTATGATGTAGGAATAGTTCTTAGCGGAGGAATGGTTACTATTGATACTGATTATGACAGATTAACATTTAGATATAATACAGATAGAATTATGCAGGCAATAAAACTATACAAGACAAACAAAATAAAAAAAATACTTCTATCCGGTGGATCTGGAAGTATTATATATAAAGATATGCTTGAGTCCGTATTGCTTAAAAGATATTTAATAAATATTGGGATACCGGAAAATGATATTTTAATTGATTCTATATCAAAAAATACAAGAGAAAATGCCATTGAAAGTGCTAAAATATTAAAAAATAAATTTCCTGATAAAAAATATTTACTAATAACTTCTGCTGTTCATATGCGTAGAGCAATGGCTTGTTTAAAAAAAGAAAATATATCTGCAACTTCTTATTGCACAGATAAATGCGCAGGGAAAAAAAGATATGACTTTGCTCACCTCTTTGTGCCTAACCTGGGAAGTTTTGCTTTTTGGGATAAAATAATACACGAAATAACAGGATATGCTGTATATGATGTGATGGGCTATATATAAATTATAAATTACGAATTATGGATTACGGGTTACGGGTTATGAGCCCTGTTAAATATCAGGCAACTGCCTGATTTCACAGGGCAGTCTTTGTGTTTTAATCTTGATACTTGTGTCTTGATACTTAATACTGGGGAATTATAAATTATGAGTTTTGAACATTGAACTTTGAATATTGAACTTTTTTAAAATATAAAATTATGGCAAATACAATTTTTATAATAATAATAGCAATTTTAGTATTTAATTATTTCTTTGAACGTATATTAGATTACTTAAACAGCACTTTTTGGAGCAATAAACTGCCAAAAGAATTAGAAGGTATTTATGATTCTGATAAATATCGTAAATCGCAGGATTATGAAAAAACAAAACATAAATTCTCTCTTATTACCAATACTATCTCATTTGTGATTATACTTTGTATATTGTTTTTTAAAGGTTTTGGCTTGCTTGATGATTTTGTAAGACAATATACTGATAATTCAATTTTACTGGCATTACTGTTTTTTGGTATTATAGGACTTGTTTCTACTATATTGTCTGTTCCTTTTTCTGCTTATGGAACATTTGTTATTGAAGAAAAATTTGGTTTTAACAAAACAACTGTCAAGACATTTATTTTAGATAAAATAAAAAGTTTGATTTTAGGAGCTGTAATTGGTGGCGGATTACTATCGTTAATTGTATGGATTTATGATACAACAGCCAATATGTTTTGGGTTTATGTATGGATTGTGGTAAGCATTTTCTCTGTTTTTATGACAATGTTTTATTCAATATTGATAGTGCCGATATTTAATAAACAAATACCATTAGAACAAGGTGAACTGCGTGATGCTATTGAAAAGTTTGCACAAAAAGCAGGATTCAAATTAAAAAATATTTATATTATTAACGGGTCAAAACGTTCTAAAAAATCAAATGCATATTTTAGCGGATTAGGGGCAAAAAAAAGAATTGTTCTTTATGATACTTTAATAAAAAATCATACAATAGATGAACTTGTAGCTGTGCTTGCTCATGAAATAGGACATTATAAAAAGAAACATATTTTAACAAATATCATATTGTCTCTTGCTCAAACAGGACTTATGCTTTTTGTATTATCATTATTTATTCAAAAAGATTCTTCTTTGTCATTAGCTTTGGCTCAATCATTAGGAGCAAAAGAATCAAGTTTTTATATGGGAATACTTGCTTTCGGGCTGCTCTATTCTCCTATCTCTTTGTTGTTAGGGATAATAATGAATGCTCTATCACGAAAGCATGAATTTGAAGCTGATAATTTTTCCGGAGAAAAATATAATCCCGAAGCTCTGCAATCTGCTTTAAAAAAGTTATCAGTTGATAATCTTAGCAATCTAAATCCGCATCCTTATTATGTGTTTGTTTATTATTCACACCCTACCCTCTTACAACGATTAAAAGCTCTTGATATACTAAAATATTAATATTTGTATCATTCTTAATAAAGATATACTTTGAGAGGTTATATTTTGCGTAATAAATTACAGTCATTCATAGTCATTTGGCTTCGCCGTCATTTGTTCGCTTTGCTCACTGTCATTTATGGTCATTTGGCTTCGCTGTCATTTAGTTGCTTATTGACTATTTAATGACAATTAATGACAACTAATGACAACTAATGGCTATATGTTAAAATTATAACTGTTTTCAGGCAACTGCCTGATAAATTAGCTCAAATTATTACGAAGCAGAGTATAGATAAAAAAATGTTTAACTTTCCCAAAGTTTAAAACTTTGTCGCGAGACCTAAAGTTGCATAAATTAAACGACATTTAGTTTTGTAATTAAATATTTTTTTACGTTCTTTGACATATTGTTTCATTTAAATTATTTTTATTATGAGAAGACCAATTGGA
>Ga0268282_1001567_pt1 | contig 9938 bp, 10 predicted proteins | sample saktaG_12_FD_190133 | JGI IMG/M metagenome (GOLD analysis project Ga0268282, IMG submission 190133) | Saline water microbial communities from Sakinaw Lake, British Columbia, Canada - sak_2011_5_24_120m | ecosystem: Environmental > Aquatic > Non-marine Saline and Alkaline > Saline ...
GATAATAGTATCTGCTGCATTTACCTTCATAGCAGCATTATATGCACTCCCTCGCAAAGCGCAAGTTGCCTATTTTAACATTTAGAAAAATGTCAAATCATCTTGCGGCACTTCGGTGAGATGTTACGAAAAAACAAACCCAATTTGCAAAGGGGCAAAATGAGCTTAAGTATCTGTATGAAAGGATATTATGAAGATTTTTGCAATTTCGGGCGTCGAAAAAACAAAGCCAATTTAAAGCCAAACAAAGCCAATTTAAATTTTACCGCCGAGAACGCTGAGTGCGCGGAGGTTTTTAATGTGTAAAAACTCGCGTTGGTGTAGCTGGCTGGGAGATTTTGTTTCTTCTGCGTTCTCCGCGGACTCCGCGGTTAATAGGAATTTGAAAAAACAAACCCAATTTTCAAATGGGCAAATTGGTGTTAAGTTAATAATGATAATGGTTTGTGGAGATTTTAATGGATTGAGGCAGCGGAAAAACAAAGCCAAACAAAGCCAATATTTGGGAAATGGGCGGTATTGGACTTGAACCAACGACCTCCTGCGTGTCGAGCAGGCGCTCTAGCCAACTGAGCTAACCGCCCCAAAGGGCATTAGAGGTTATTATGGCCGGGATGAATTTAAAAGGCAAGGAAATTTATTGAAATCAGTTCAAATTTCTTCTGATCGCTGCAGCGGCGGAAATCGTCTTCTGAACATTGCCGCATACGACCGTCATGGAAATCAGAACACTTTTGACTTTTATTACCGCTTCTTCGACCACGATAGTCTTAGTAAAAGTCATAGCTGTAACATTGTCGCAAAGAACGTACTCCTGCGCATCACTGTTTGTTATCAGATAAAGCTTATTATCGGCGATTCTGAACTGATAAGTGATGTCTTCATCGGCGGCGGTGATAAAGCTGCATTCATTATTTGGCGCGGTCGAGTCGACCCCTTTCGCGGTGCGAAGCTGACTTGTAATCCGAAACAGGGCCTGCCGGGTGTTATTGATTGTCCTGAAGATGTCCTCGTTTTCCCGGTAGTTTATAGCCGAAGCGTTGAAGGCAACAGCTACAGCAACGAGCAGCATCGCAGATATCGCCAGAGCAATCAGCAATTCCGCAATGGTAAAGCCGGTTTTGTATTTTGCGTTTTTCATTTGGTATCTCGAAAATAACCTTGCGCATCAGGAAATACGCTGCAGGCCGTTTAGTATCGCGCCCGGAGCCAGCTCGTCGAGCTGATTTCCTTTGAGTTCAAATAAACCCTTACAGTTACTCGAACAAAAGAGGTAGTAGTGTCAGCTACAACCTGTTCAAAATTTGATGCATTGACATTTTCAACAGTAACCTGCTGACTATACGCGGCCAAATCGTTCAGAGGGAGCCTATTGGCATTGATAGGCGGCGAAAAGCTCGTACCATCGAAATCGTCCAAATCGTCATAGGTAGCCAATGTTTCGCTGGCTTCCGGGCCAAATGTCCAAACCGTGCTTCCCGGATCAATCACCGGAAGCAGCGCGGTAAGCTCTCTTATTTGTTCAACAAGAAACTCGGCTGTCGACAAATCAGTTCCGGCACCGTTCGCTTTCGTGAATGCACTGTTAGACGCCACCAGAGAAGCAACTGCAAGACCAACCAACAGTACTGCGATTAACACCTCGATAAGTGAAAAGCCGCTTTTGTATTTCGTATTTTGCATCTCTTTCGCCCTCAATCGCAACCTCCGAGCCCAAACTCCGGGGCCGGAGCGACGAATTTATTTGCCCATTACGATACTGGACATCCTAAAGATCGGCAGAATAATACTCATCGCAATAAAGCCAACCAAAACACCCATGAGCACGATCATGATCGGCTCGATCATCGATGTGACTGTTTTGATCGCCGTTTTAAGCTCTCTTGCGTAGAAAGTTGCTATATCTCTCAGTACGTCGCTCATCGTGCCTGAATTTTCGCCGCTTTTAATCATCTGCACAACATTGCTCGGCATTAAATTATACTGGCCCAGACTGGAGGCAATTTTATTGCCCTGGCGAACCTCCTCATAGACGCTGAGCCACATTTTCTTATAAAGAACGTTTCCTGCAATTTGGGCTGTGATCGAGATTGTGTTCAAGATCGGCACACCCGCTTTTGTAAGCACGCTCATCGTGTGCATACTCCTGGTGATATAGAGATTCTGGCAGAGCGATTTGATCAGGGGCAGGGACAATTTAGTCTTGTCCCACCACTTCCGGCCGTCTTCAGTACCAACAAAATACCAAAAGCCCCAGAAGCCGGCGCCAATTGCCGGAAAAATGAGGAACCAGTAGCCGCGTAGAAATGCGCTGCTGGCCATCAGAACCTTGGTGGGCGTCGGCAGCAGATGTTCCTTGCCCGCAAAGATCGCCGTAAACCTCGGCAGAACAAAACACAGCAGGAAAATAGTCACCGACACCGCCATGACGGCTATGATAATCGGATAGACCATCGCTCCTTTGATCTGTGAACGAGTTTCGGTTTCGGAGTCCAGATACTCCGCTAATTTTTGGAGCATTCCGCTTAGCGAGCCGCTAATCTCTGCCGCAGCCACCATGTTGATATAGAGATCGCTGAATGTCTGAGGGTGCTCGGCAAGCGCCTGGGAGAAACTTTGTCCGGCTTCGATTCGGTTTTTCAAATCGATAATGACCACCTTGAATTTCCGATTTTCGTTTTGTTCAGCTATCGATTCGAGCGAATCCTGAAGGCTGATCCCCGCGCGGACCATAACCGCAAGCTGATTCGTAAAATTCAGGATGTCCTTTCTGCTCGGCCCGAACTCCACCCTGAAGTGACTGACTTGTTGCCAGGCGCCTTTTTGTTGCTTCCTTGAGGGCCGGCCCGTTGCAGATGCAGACTTTCGGGGCCTTTGGCTCTGCTCCCACGGAGTTCGGTCGTTTTGCGGATTTTCTGCAACTGCGGTTGCGCCTTTGTTATTTTGCGAAGATTCTTCAAGCATATTCACATGCCCCATCTTTCTGTATTGACTGCCCCGGCCCTGTCGGGTCTTTTTCCGGGGACACGTTACGCACCAGCGAATGCAGGTGCTGGTTATTGCTGCAGAACGGCAGCCTCTTCAGCCTCTTGATGAGGCTGAACAACTTCAAACCCATCGACCGGTACGAGCGTCTTTTCCATTTTCGCCGGATTGCTCGACCGCATTATGGCCTCATCCCTGTCTATGTAACCCTTGAAGTACATATCGGTTATGCTGTTGTCCAAATTCTGCATACCCAGTCTGCGGGAAGTTTCGATAATATTTGGAATCTCATAGATTCTATTCTCACGAATGCAGTTTCTCACCGCGGATGTACATAGCAGTATTTCGGTACAGGGAACCATTCCCGGCTCATCAACCCGTCTGAACAGTGTCTGCGAGAGCACCGCCTGCAGCGTATTGGCCAGCATCGTTCGAATCTGATTTTGCTGAGCTGCGGGATAGATATCGATAATACGTTCGATCGTCTGCGAAGCATTGATCGTGTGCAGCGTACTGAAGACAAGGTGTCCGGTTTCAGCAGCCGTAATTGTTGATCCGGTGGTCTCCAGGTCTCTCATCTCACCAACCATAATGATATCCGGGTCCTGCCGAAGCGCGTGTTTAAGCCCTGAAGCAAATTCTGGACAGTCTGAGCCGATCTCTCGCTGTTCGACCATACTGTTTTTATTCTCTATCATATACTCGATAGGGTCTTCCAGCGTAATTATGCGTTTTCGATACTTGTTATTTATCAAGTCCACCATCGCCGCCAGTGACGTACTTTTTCCAGAACCGGTGTGGCCGGTTATGAGCACAAGACCTCTCGGTAAATCGGTCAGCTCTTTGACTATCGGCGGCAGGTGCAATTCATCCAAGGCGGGAATCTGATTCGGAATAACTCTGAATGAAATTGCAATTGTATCCCGCTGAAAGTGAGCGTTAACTCGGAATCGATGGCCGTCATCGAGATTTGTCGAGAAATCGAGGTCCTTGTTTTCTTCGAACTTTTTGTACCTGTTGGGCCCAATCATGGAAAGAACCATTTCTTTGGCATCCTCGTTGCTGATGGCGGGAAAATCCAGCTCGGTCAACTCTGTATTCCTTCGCAATATCGGCGGCATACCAACGTTGACATGCAAATCGCTTGCTCCGTTGTCTATTACGTTTTCTAATATCGTTTTTATGTTTACCATTTCACCTTTCTCCAAAGAGTTTTTTTAGACGATGTTTTAAGTACAAACAGTAGTCTCAATCCAACAAGTTCAGCATGATCTCCACAGGCTCTGATTGGGTTCCCAAAGACCCGTTATTACGATTGTGATTCCATTCGAGCTTAACGAAATTATCGCCAATTTGGCGAACCATGAATTCTTTAATATAATCTCCCTCGTAGAGAGTTTTATCGTCGATCATGCAGCATTCACCCCGATCCGAGCGCATAATACCATGAAGCTTCATTTCTTTTGCTTTTTGTCTTATCTGCTGTTGCTGTGCCATTTCGATGTCAACTTCGGGGACTTTTATCTCGATGCGGGGTTCTTCTTTCACATTTGCCGACAATACTTCAAGTTTGAAAGGATTTTTAACCAGTTCGCCGACCTTGACCTGGACCACATCAGAAAACTCATAGAATTTCCTGACTATCTCGTCCATACTGTTGAACATTTCCGACTTAACGCCGGTAAGCCGGGCGACGGCCGCCTCAAGCTGCGTTTCTTCAGTGACACCAGACGCTGCCGAGGCCGCCTTGGGTGTGCTCTTTTTGATCATATACCCGAGGCACAACAGGCCAATGATAAACAAAACGGCAAGCAATATCGTACTCTTGCGGGTTCGTTTTCCAGAAGCCGCTACGGTAAGATATTCCTGCTCCCGTGGTTTTTCGGCGCCGTCACCCGGTGCCGCTTCGGCGGCGGTATCCGGTTTTTGTGCCGGCAAATCCGCGTTACCCTGCTCACGTAAAAAAGATAACATAGCTAAGCTCCGTTAATTTCGTATCTGATTCGGGTTAAGTTTCTTTTAACCGACTTTATTCTGGAAAAATATGCTCACGATAAAGTTTGCCGCTATTTGACCTTCGTCGGTCTTTTGCTTTTCTAATTTTAGCTCGCGAATTTTCATTATTCGCGGCAGATTCTCAAGCTCTAACAGGAACGAGTAAAACGAGTTGAAATTGCCCACCAGCTCCATTTTTAACGGCTGTTCTATATAGCCGCTATTGTCCTTTTCCGTGAGCGTTCGAATTGTTTTAGGCTCGAGACCTTCCTTTTGTGCAATTACAGTAACCTGTTCGAGCACTTCGTGAATCTGACTTTTAGGAGGTAGTCTGCTTTCAAAAAACCCTATCGCCTCCTTCAATTGCTCAAGCTGTTTTGTGAGATCCTCTGCCGCTGCGGTGGCTTGTTGGAATTTTGCTAATTGAGCAAATTTCGTATCGACACGGCTTTTGACCTCAGCCAGATGCGTGTTGGCCGGCTTAATCATGTATTGATAACCAACCACAGCCACACCCAATATCAAGACGAAAAAAACCACTTTCCTAAAATTGCCAGTCATAATTATGCCCTCGTTTTAAAGATGAACCAATTTGCCGCCGGGGCCCTATCAGGGGCCTCAACCGGTACCGGCATTAGAAATTCCAGACGGTATTTTCAGCTTTGCTCTTGATCCCTTCGATGTCTTCCTTGGTAAGATGGACATTTTTCCGGAGCATTGCACTCAATTTGAACTGCCTCACCGTGCCGTCCTGGAGTTTGTATTCTTTTGACTCTATTAGCGCCACGTTATCCAACAAGCTCGAATTGCTCAACTGTTCGATATAGCTTGCGACCTGAAGGTCACTTGGTGCTATGCCTCCTATGTTTATATGTGTCTCCAGCAATTTCTCCGGATTCTCAGGCTCGTTCCTTTGCGATTGGGCGGCCTGTTGTTGCGAGCCGTTCGATTGAGACGCCGTTTTCTGGGCCTGGGCCGCCTGGTATTTACTTGTTTTTACAGCCGCGGTGCTTTGCTTCGATTGCTTCTGAATCATGCTCACCTCCGAAAGTGACACGCCCTGAGGCAGGTTATTCGTCAGCGACGCCAGCAAAATGCTTCTCGGCACGGGTTCGAGCAGTTCCGCGGTGGTAAGGGCTGTCTTCATCATCTCTCTTTTTTTGGACTGAAGCTCCTCGAACTGCTTTATGGCCTCTTGTATCTCGGTCATCCTGGCGTTAACCAGCTCTTCACTGATACGGCAGGCGCGCTGGCGTATCTTGATAGACACAAATGAGCCGCCTAATGCCGTCATCACCACCGCAAACAGAACAAGGTAGATCAAGTTCGTTCTGCGGGATTCGTTGCTTTGGGTGTAATCATCAGGAACAAAATTTATATTTACCATTTTAAGTTTACCTCCCTTTGTCAGGTTGCCGAACAGACTCTGTCACGTCCGGGCGCCCGTCTCTACGATAAGCTGAGTCCGAAGGTAACAGCCCAGTTGACGGGACAATCTCTTCTGTCTATTTGGTCGCCCAGATGTCCTTTGTCATGTTCGATGTCCCTGCTCAGGCGGCAGGATTTAGTTATTTCCACTGCCGCCAGACAATCTCCCATCTGTGCAGGCATTTCCAGTTGCTTTGCTATTGTTGCACACACGTCTTTATCTACAGCCTGACCTGAAAGAAAAATCAAGCGCTCTATTTGAGCGTTTCTGTACATCATATTGAACTGCCGTTTGCAGCCTGTTATTTCCATCACCAATCTCGATACCGACTGCTCGTCAACAAGTTGTTTGAGGCCTATTGATACAGAATGAGCAAAGAGCAGATTCTTATGGCGGCAAATAACGACGTTAGTGCAGTTTTCTTCGAGACAAATGAGCATTACAATTGCTTCAAGGTCGGATTTACGCCGGCCGAAAAATCTTACATAACAATTTGTCAGAGCTAACGGCCAGACACCGATGGATTTGATGGACAGGCCGGCTTTTTCATATATGGCCAGATGTCTGTCAATAATTGTTCGTTCGGTTGCCATTATCAGAACGTTATCCTGCTCGGTCTCGATGTATTGCATCATCGTGTTCTCTTCAAGAGGCTCGAACGGAAGTTTCTGCTTGATCTTCGAGAAGATGGCGTCATGAGGCTTGCATTTGTTTATCTTCGGCATTTTGATATGATCGATAAATACATCAGTTTCAGGCATTGCCGCGATGACTTCTTTGCCCCGAAAGTCACCGTATGTTGTCAATAAGCGTATATTCTCGATGGCCCATCTTTGCCAGTCACTGCTGCCGGGTTCTATCTCCAAGGGCCTTTGTTTTCTGTTGCCTGCAATTACACTTGTACTTTGTCCGTTGCTCCCAAGCTGAGCCAGCTTCAGACTGTCATGCCTGACGTCAACGCCGATCGCGTGTGTGTGGTTTTTCAAAAGTCCTAACATATTATATTGCACCTGTATTAAATAACTTGGCCCCGTGCTTTTTAACAACATCCGTGGTTCCAACTAAAATATATGAAACAGAACCCAAGTCAGCCAAGCACCGGCTAAAATATTCGGCAATCATTTGGCAAAGAATTGCAAAAGACCGAATCCACTTCTGATAAAATCAGCGATCGGAATTCATCGAGGCCGTTTTGGAGCTTGTGAACGAAGTAAATCCTTTTGAATTTTTCCGATAATAAAAACTTCCTGAGCGGGATAAATTTTTCGTCAGGAAGTGATTTTATTGAAAACTGCCGCTGTGGATCGCAGAAGTGGCCGGTTACAGACGTGTTGAACAGAAAGTTTATGGGACTTTGTAGGGTGTGCACAGCACACCATTTTCAAAGTTGGTGGGCAATGCCCACCCTACATCACTCGGCCTTGAGGCGGCGTTTCATTAAATCGGCAATTGCTATTCGCACCGGCTTGTTTTCAAACAGCACTTTATAGACCGCCTGCGTAATCGGCATCTCGACGCCATATCGCTCGGCAAGAGCAATAACCGATTCACAGGTGGCAATACCCTCGACCACCGATTCGTTGGCACCCCGGGCTTGTTCAATTGTTTGGCCCCGTCCTATCCTTTCGCCGAACGAGCGGTTTCTTCCCGTTGGGGAGATGCAGGTCGTGACTAAATCACCCAGTCCGGTCAGTCCCGAGAAGGTCTGCGGCCTTGCTCCCATTTTAATTCCTAGGCGTTTTATTTCCGCTAATCCCCTGGTCAGAAGTGCCGCTTTGGCGTTATCTCCGGCGCCCGCGCCGTCTATTATTCCCGCTGCTATGGCAATCACGTTTTTCATCGCACCGGCCAATTCGACTCCGACAACGTCCGTATTCGTATAAACACGAAACCATGGGACATTGTCTGAAAAGGTATGCTGAATTTTTTTGGCTAACGACTCATTGCGGGACGCCGAGCAGGCCGTTGCCGGAAGTTTCCTGGCTAATTCATCCGCTATCGTCGGTCCGCTGAGTACAGCCAGCCTGGAGATTGGCGATTTTCGATTTTCGATTTTCGATTTTGAAATCGGAATTCGGCAATCGGCAATCGACAAGTGAAGAACCTCTGCCAATATCTCGGTTGGACGCAACAGTGTATCATTCTCGATACCCTTGGCAACCGAGACAATGGGGACGCCCTGCGGCACATAATCCTTCAGCCTGGTCCAGACAGATCTCATAAACTGGCACGGCACGGCCGAAACTATCAGGTCGACTCCGGACATTATACGCTTATCGTCATGCTCAAACTCGAGCTCTTTGGGTAGTTTGTAGCCGGGCAGAAATTTCCTGTTCTCACGATTCTTTGCTGTTTCTTCCAACTGCCGACGGTCATAACCCCAAATACTCGCTGCTATGCCCTTCTCGCATAGTAGCATACCCAGAACGGTGCCCATTCCGCCATCGCCGATTATTGCAATATTCTTGAACATAGAGGCGAATTAAACCAATCCGTACAGAGAATGTCAATGTTGATGTTTATAATCAACGCAGAGCATTAATTGAGAATATAGTAATAATATACGAGCGAAGAATAATTTGCCGGCGTGTCGTTATGATTTCCGTGCTCGGTTGAAATGGTTATCGATTTTTTGAAGTGAATCTTGCCCGGCCAGAATCGATAAGCGGTGGTTGAGCCGTTTACCTGCCCAAAAACATCAATCAGGTCTTTTGTTTTTGGCTGGCCAAAGAGCGGCAGGGAATAGGGATTCGTCAGCCAGAAAGTGGACCAGCCGCCCTGGTATTCGTCTTCATGGCCTGTGCCGTGGAAGCGGGGCTTTTCCTCGCCGTCGATGTAGATACGCATATCGCCTTCCCACCATCGCTTGCGGTCGGGCTTGACCGGCTCGACTGTCATGACCTGGCCGATAACCGCCCCGGCACCTTTATAGTCAAACAGGACATAGTCTTTAGGCTCGGTAATCGGCCATGCATTATTATATTTGGCGCCAAAATATCCGATAGCTGCGTCCTTGAGCTCTGCCGGGAATCGATTGGTGTAGCCGACTTCGCAAAAGAATTCTCCGCCGGCTTCGTAACTTCTGTTTTGAATTGTAACGCGAATACCCTTTTTGAACGGCATCGGCAAATAACAGTAATAGGTCCCGGAAATGGACATGCCCACAAAAAGACTTCTGATATCCGCTTCACCGAGCCCGGATCCGAAGAATGGACCGATAGGCACATCTACGCTCGGCTTGTCCTGATTGTCGTAGAAAATCCTCAGATTGACATGGTTCAAATCGTAAGCATCCGGCCTGTAGAGAGGATTGATTTTGATGTGCAGAACAGTCCCGCCGTTATTCAGCGACAAAAGCTCCGTTTCCGGCATGGTTCCACGGGCCGCAGCGGCAAGCGGCACAACCTTGCGAGTCACCAGGATTTCTTCGGTAATTAGCTTTGGATCGCTGCCGCAGCTTTGGAACAGATTGATCAGTTTTGAATTGTCCTGATTGTTTGTCCAGGATGTGAGTGAAACATCTTTGTAG
>Ga0268282_1001582_pt1 | contig 9888 bp, 6 predicted proteins | sample saktaG_12_FD_190133 | JGI IMG/M metagenome (GOLD analysis project Ga0268282, IMG submission 190133) | Saline water microbial communities from Sakinaw Lake, British Columbia, Canada - sak_2011_5_24_120m | ecosystem: Environmental > Aquatic > Non-marine Saline and Alkaline > Saline ...
CCATATTAGAAGACAAAGATTGGAAATTAGAATTTCACGAATTGATTTCTGCTGTTGTTGATGAGAATAAAGAATGTTTTGATGTATCTCTTCCTAAATATCCAAATATAATATATATAAATAAAAAATGGAATAGTGAGTAGAATATAATTTTTCTGCTTCAGCCGTATTTATTTATCAACTCTGTTCAAACCTTGAATAGCATTAGGATAATTAACTTTTATTTTCAGAGTTTTTTTATAATCTTTTTTTGCATTATTAAAATCTTTTAACAGCTCGTAGCAATATCCTCTGTTATAATATGCCTGAAAATAATTTGAATCACTTTGTATAGCTTTTGTAAAATTATTAATGGCTTTATTATAATTTTTTAAGAAAACTAAGTTTAAATATCCGATATTGTAATATGCTTTTTTATGAGCAGGGTCTATTTCAATTATTTCTGAGTAGGTCTCAACGGCTTTATCAATTTGTGGTGGCTCATCTTCCTGATATGCCATTCCAAGAGCATACAGGGCTCCTATACTTTCGGGCTTTATTTTTAAAGCATTTTTAAAATATGCTTGTGCCAAGTTATTTTTTTTAGAGAATATAAGTCCTAATTGCATATAAGCATCATAATATTCAGGATTTTGTTCTACAGCAGTTTGTAAGTTTGAGACAGCTTTTGCAGTATCGCCCATCTCTTTATAAGTAAATCCTTTTAAGAAATAAGCTTTTGGGTTGAGCATATCTATATTTAATGCATCGTTGATATATTCAAGTGTTTTAAAATAATTTTTTTGATATAGTTCTAATTTTGCAAGTTTGAGCAAAGCATCAATATTTGTTTTAGGTGAATTATTCAAAGAGATTGCTTTTTTTAGAGAACCAATACATTTTTGAATCTTTCCCATTTCAAAATATATATCAGAAAGGGTGCAATAAAATGAAGCATTATTTGAATCTATTTCAAGGGCTTTTTTTATATCTTTTAAAGCATTATTTATTTGTCCTTTATCAATAAACAGTTTTGAACGTTCATTATATAAATTAGCATTTTCAGGGGTTTTATTAATTTTTTTGTTTAGTTCTTTTATAAGCTGTGCTGTCAGGCAGTTGTCCGATTCAGTATTATTTTGAATACTGTCTGTTTTTGTTATAGAAATATTTTTATTATCTGTCTTATGATTTTTTATGCACGAAAATGATAATAGAATAAACAATAATGAAGTAAATATGATAATATAATGTTTCATTGTTTTTTGTATTGATTCTTCAGTAGTTTATTTAGTTCGTGTAGTTTGTTGATATTAAATTATCATCTTTTATTGTTTATCCCTAATTTGTAATCCGTAATTCGTAATCAATAATTTTACAGGGTTTACAATTACTCACTTTGTTCGTGAGATCGCTTCGCTAAGTTGTTATTTGTTTTTTTTGTATTTTGGTGCTTTATTTACGAAAATCTTGGACATTACGAACAGGCACTAAGTAGAGTAGGGGCTTATTTATTTTTAAGTGCTTGTCTTACTTTATTTTCAAGTTCTTCTGCCAGTTCAGGATTGTCTGATAGCAATGACTTAACAGCTTCTCTGCCTTGTCCGAGTTTTGTCTCTCCATAGCTAAACCAAGAGCCACTTTTTTTGATAATATTTAGTTCAGAGCCGATGTCTATTATTTCGCCTGTTTTAGATATGCCTGTTCCATACATCAGATCACATTCAGCAGTTCTAAAAGGTGGTGCTACTTTATTTTTCACAACTTTTATTCTTACTCTGTTTCCTGTAATATCTTCTTTATCTTTGATTTGTCCTATTCTTCTTATGTCTATTCTTACTGATGTATAAAATTTAAGGGCATTACCGCCGGTAGTTGTCTCAGGATTACCAAATACAATACCTATTTTTTGACGTAGTTGATTTATAAAGATACAGCAGCATCCTGTTTTGCTAATTGTTCCTGTAAGTTTACGAAGGGCTTGCGACATAAGACGTGCCTGTAGTCCCATTTTAGAATCCCCCATTTCGCCTTCTATTTCGCTTCTCGGTGTCAGAGCAGCAACAGAATCAATAACAACAATATCTACAGCACCGGAGCGGATAAGGTTTTCTGTTATTTCAAGAGCTTGTTCACCATTATCAGGTTGGGATATGAGTAAATTTTCAGTATCTACGCCTAAGTTATGTGCATAAGCTCTGTCAAAAGCATGTTCTGCATCAATAAAAGCAGCAATGCCGTTATTTTTTTGTGCTTCTGCAATAGAGTGTAAAGCTAATGTTGTTTTTCCTGATGCTTCAGGTCCGTATATTTCCGTTACTCTTCCTTTTGGAAATCCGCCAACACCAAGAGCATCATCTAATCCTATAGAACCTGTTGAAATAGATTCTATATCTGTTACAGGAGAATCTCCTAATTTCATTATTGAGCCCTTACCATAATTTTTTTCTATTCTGTCAAGTGTAAGCTTAAGAGCTTTTAATTTTTCAGTATTTTCGTTGTTATCTTTATTTTCTTTAGCCATATTATATTGTAATTAAAGGGTTATAATTCTTTTAAATTTATAAGTTCAAAAGTATTAATTATTTTTTAATAATTGATAAAAAAAATATTTATATTTTTTTTCGGGGTTAAAAGTTTTAGGTATTAGGTTTAAATTTGATATTTTTTTATTCCAATAAATCGGAATAATTCAAAAAAATTATATATTTTTGGTTTGTAATTTTGTTATACTTAATTCAAAAAGTTTTGCTTCAGGCATCAGTTGGGCGGCTGACCGATAAAATACTATTATATTAACGATTATTAAAATATAACAAATGAAAAAATTGATAGTTCTATTATTTGGATTTTTTTTATTTAATCCAATATTCTGCCAAATAATTATTAATAAGAGTCAATCATTTTTTAAACCTTTAGAATGTGAAACGTTAGATACAACAAAAATTGAATATCTACATGTTATTCCACATGCAAGGTTATTGAGTGTGAGATTTACTTGTGAAATTGATTATGGACAAAAAAATGGATTATTTTTTTTCAAAGTTGCCAAGATCAGAGATTTTAACAAATCAAAAATTATTTTTAATTCAGAGTCAGACATAATAAATTATATTGCAAAAAATGGATGGGAATATATAGAATATGATTCATGGGCATTTATCTTTAAAAAAAGACAAAATAAACAATCGTTAACAGAGTGAACAAAGTGTAAAAAGCATTTAAACGTTTTTTTACTAAACATTATGTGTAATTGTTCAATTTTTTGCTGTTTTAAAAGTGAATTTGCTATTAATATTTGATAAAAATAATAAAAAAGAGATATTTTGAGATATAAATAAGTGTTTATAATAACTGTAATAAATAAAATTCAATGATAAAAGCTATAAATATTCATAAGTCCTATGGTAACTTAAACGTTTTAAAGGGTATAAATATTGATATAAACAGAGGCGAAATAGTTTCAATAGTTGGTGCATCAGGTGCCGGGAAAAGTACATTATTACATATATTAGGGACATTAGATAAGGCAGATTCAGGATATGTGAAAGTGAACAACATTGATGTGTCTTCGCTTAAAGAGAAAAAGTTATCAGAATTTCGTAACAAACATATAGGTTTTATATTCCAGTTTCATCATCTTTTACCGGAATTTACAGCATTGGAAAATGTATGTATCCCTGCTTTTATTTCAGGAATTACAAAAAAAGAGGCAGAGAAAAAATCTAAAGAGATACTTAATTTTTTAGGATTAGGAAACAGGTTGGAGCATAAGCCATCGGAATTATCAGGCGGAGAACAACAACGGGTAGCTGTTGCCAGAGCTCTGATTAATGACCCGTTTGTTGTTTTGGCTGATGAGCCATCAGGAAATCTTGATTCTAAAGCATCTGATGAACTTTATAAATTATTTTTAACACTCAGAGAGCAACTTAACCAAACTTTTGTTATAGCTACACATAACACACAATTGGCTGGTATATCGGATAAAAAGTTTATTATCAGAGATGGATTGATAGGAATGTAAACTGATATTATCTAAAATTAGCAAGTCCTCTTAAAAAGTTGCATTAATTACTTGAATTTAGGTTAATTTCTAATTGCTCTATCAGGCAGTTGCATGATAATCTAAATAAATCTCGAAATTCAATCAGGCAGTTTAAAACATTAGAATTTTTGTCATTTGTTAGGCAACTGCCTGATTGATTCTTGTAATTTTTATTTTTTAGTATAGGTTTTGTCTTTATCAACGGACACTATTTATGGCAATGTCATTTAGTTAAGAGCATATCAGGTTAGCACCATTCTTCAGAATGGTGTATTAAAATCAGTAAATTATTTTGGAAGTCGGCTTTAAGCCGACTTTTAGAGAACTGTATTTGAATTTTAACCACCACAATAAATTGTGGTGCTAATCTGATTTTTAAAACATTATTCCTTAACTAAATAACGTTGAGGTTTATACAAGGGAATGATTATATAATAAAATTAAAAATTCAGAAGAAAAACAACAGGTCAGGCAACTGCCTGATCGGAATAAATGTCTTTTCCAATTTCTACATCTTGAGTTTTTTAAAATGTAAGTGACTAAAAATGAATAAATTACAAAAATATAAACATATAAAAAAAATTATATTTTTAATTGTTTTATGCTCTCCCATACATTTATCTGCACAAAACCTTATTCAAAATCCCGGATTTGAAGACAGTTTAAATAATTGGTGGTATTCTTCTGATATCCCGTCAGCAACCCAGTTTATTATTGACCATAGCGAGATGCATACAGGCAGCTCCTGCTTATTAATTGAAACACAGGATAGTTCAAATACAACAGCATTTATAGCACAGATTGTTAATGTTGTGGCAGGTCATAAGTATATGTTTGAATACTGGGTAAAATCCCAAAATATTGAAAAATATATGCTGCCATTTGTAAAATTCAGAAACGACACTACAGGCGTTTTTGATTCTTATTTCTGTCCTTCAGGAAATCAATCTGACTGGCTGAGTATCAAATCCCGATTTACTGCACCTGACAGTGCTGATAATATGGTAATATTTTTTGGATTGTTCGGTCAGGGAAAATTATGGTTAGATGATTTTATGCTCGTTGAATTAACAGATACATCATACAATAATTTTACTGTAAATATAAATCAGACATCACAGGATTTTAAAAAAATGTTTTCTGCCAATGGATATGGACCAGGACCTGCTTCACAGGAATATAACCATATACTAAAATTTCAGGAACTTGGAATTGATTATGTCCGTACTCATGATTACCAGATAGCTTTTGATTATCATGCTATATTTCCTGATACTTCTAAAAATCCTTTTGATTCAACTGCTTATTGTTTTCATACAACAGATTCGTGTATAGCCAACATTATTAATGCCGGAGGAAAAGTATTCTTTCGCTTTGGAGAAAGTTATGAAATCAGTCCTGTTTATAATATTCCGCCTGCTGATATGGATAAATGGGCTCAGGTATGCGTACAAATAATAAAACATTATAATGATGGCTGGAATAACGGCTTTTATTATGACCTGCATTACTTTGAAATATGGAACGAACCTGATTTAAAAGATTTTTGGAATGGCTCAGTTGAAGAATATTGCCGATTATATAGAAAAACTGCCCGAAAAATAAAACAATACGATTCTTCAATTAAAGTAGGAGGTCCCACTATTTCAAATATATTTGACGAATCTTTTATTAATATATTTATTGATTCTATAGTAACCTATAATATCCCTCTGGATTTTTTTTCTTATCATTTTTATTATCATCCTAATCCTTATTATTTTAAATATGCAAATGAATATGTAAGACAAAAGTTGAATGCAGCAGGGTTAACCGACATACCTTTGATTAACTCTGAATGGAACTCATATATGATAAGTTTTGATACTTTTTCAGAATGGGGAATGGACGACCCTTTAAGTGCTGCCTCATTGGTCTCAGCAATGACATATATGCAGGAATCAACAATAGAAAATTTTTTCAGATATTCTTTTATTAACTATTGGTTTGGTATGGTCTCTTATGATGATGATTCATGGCGATACTCAGGACTTGCTATGCGTGCATTTCATAATCTCACATTCAATAATCAACGTATTGAAGCCACAGCAAGCGACTCGTTAGGAACAACAATTATTGCTTCCAAGTCAATTTCAGGCGATCAGGTTCAAATACTTATATCAGATAATTCCTCAAATGCTTATGGATATAATCTGACATTACAGGAAATAGAGTCGGGATATATCTACAATTACAGAATATACCGCATTGATAATGACAATAAGTATTTCATAACCAAAACAGGAACTCTGTCAGAATTAAATCCTGGCATTAACTTAAATGTTAAATCACCTTTTGCAGATCATATTATTTTAAACAAAACAGTTAATATTTGTCCGAATAAATTAAATAATACCTTTTTGATATATCCTAATCCTTGCAAAGATTATATTAACATTAAAATATTAACAGGACAGAATGAAGATTTTGAATTAAAACTTTTTAATACTCTTGGACAGGAAATAAACATAATTCCTGAAAAAAATAATAATATGTATATATTAGATACGAAATCTATTAAAACAGGAATTTATTATATAAAAGTCAATGTAAAAGACAGAAATTTTTATTATAAAATAATTAAATATTGAGTTGACCACATGTTAAAAAAATGACTGACACTATGGATAAATACGACTGGACCCGATTGAATCACCTGCAACTTGGACGCTATGCTGAATACTTTGCAAAAATGGAGTTTGCCCTCTATGGTTTTGATATATACACAGCAGAGGTGGACGACAAAGGAATTGATTTCGTCATCAAAAAGGGAGACAAATACTATGACATCCAAGTTAAATCTGTTAAAGGCAACAATTACATTTTCTTCCCCAAAAAAAAATTCGACTTAAGAAAAAATCTTTTGGCAACAGTTTTACTCTTTCATCAGGGCTATCAACCTAAAATCTACCTCATACCTTCGCTCAAATGGAACAATCCTAATAATCTTTTAGTAAGTCATGACTATGAGGGAAAAAAAAGCAAACCTGAGTGGGGAATTAATATCTCCAATAAAAACTACAAATTATTGGACAATTACTTGTTTTCTAAAATTGTAAGACAATTATGGAAAGTAAAAGATAATAAAACACGATGCGTCAACAATGTGTAAAAAAATAGCGGTTTAAGTTGGTGTTTAGAACTTTGCTTCCTAGTCTCAAACTCTGGTCACGGCAAATACGAACACAGTCCGCGTTTGCTACTTTTCTTACACTTACCGTTTTATATCTTTGTATATAAATATTCTTTAGATTTTTAACCAAAAACATTTAAAATATCTTGGTATGAATTTATTTTATATAATTTTGTGCTTTTAAAATTAAAAAATAAAATATTTTTTTTATCACAATTACAGTATTATTATACAAAATGAGAGTATTCTTAACAATTTTTTTAAGTGTTTATATACAGACGCTTATTTTTGCACAGTTTAATGAGCAAAGTGAAACAGGAACACCTTTAATAAAAAATTATACAACAAAAGAGTATAAGGCATATTCACAAAACTGGGCAATAGTTCAGGACAAAAGAGGTGTGATGTATTTTGCAAATGGAGATGGAGTGTTGGAATATGACGGCGTAAAATGGAAATTAATTACTCTGCCCAAAAATTATACTGCCAAAGCATCAGCCATAGATAACAATGACGTTATTTATGTGGGCTCAAAATCCGAATTAGGTTATTTATCTCCGGGTATAAACGGAGAAATGAAATATATCTCTTTATTAAATAAAATTCCTGAAAATTATAGAAATTTTTATATCCAAAAAATATATACCAGTAATAAATGTGTTTATTTTATATCTTATGATAAATTATTCAAATGGAATGGCAAAATTTTTAAAATATTAAAACTAGGTTCATATCAGTGTTATGCCGTTGATAATAATATTTATGTATGGAAAAAAAATGTAGGATTAGAAATTTTATATAACGATAGATTAATTCCTGTTTATAAAGGAAAGCAATTTGCTGATATGATTATTGTCTCAATGTTGCCTTATAAGAAAAATAGAATTTTAGTTTCTACAAGAGATGATGGGATGTTCTTGATAAATAAAGTTGATTATAAATCAGCAAAAAAAAATCTAAATATTGTTAAATTTCCTACACAGGTTGATGATTTTATTAAAAAAAACAGATTGATTTATGCAATAACATTAAAAAATGGTGATTTTGCTTTTGCTACACGTGGCGGAGGAACTGTAATTATTGACAATAAAGGTAATTTGATACAAACCTTAAATACAGAAAAAGGTATTCAAAATGATACGCATTATTTTATATATCAGGATAATCAACAAGCTTTATGGTTTGCTATGGATAATGGAATATCTAAAGCTAAAATAAATTCTCCTTTAAGTTTTTGGGATGAAGCATCAGGACTAAAAGGGGCTGTATTGTCTGTTATAAGATATAATAATATAATATATGTTGCTACATGGCAAGGTGTTTATTATATGAATGTTAGTAAATCAAGCAAAAAATATAAAAGTGATTTCTTGAATTTTAGACCTGTTAAGGGAATATCAAACCGTTGCTGGAGTTTTTTAGTAATTAAAAACATTTATGATAAAACAAAAAATAAATTGTTAGTATCCGGCTCTGATGGAATATACGAAATGAAAGATGGTAAAAGCAATCTGATTTGTAAAGACGTATTTACTGAAATATACCAGTCCGCAAAAAATCCTTCAATAATATATGCTGCAAGAGCAGATGGTCTGTCAATAATAAATGTTGAATACACACAAAATGATATTTTGATATTTAATAATCATAACAAATTAAAAGAAATAAATGAAGAAATAATTGAAATTGAAGAAGATAATTCAGGAAGAATTTGGCTCGGAACAAGATTTAATGGCGTTTTTGTTTTAGACAAAATATCAAAAAATAATATAAACTCAACCAATAAATGCAATTATAATATAACGTGCTTTAATGATAAAAATGGACTGCCATCAACAGAACTCCTGTTTATGAATCGTATCAGAAATAAATTAATTTTTATCTATAAGCAGGGATTATACCATTTTGTTCAGGATAACACAAATGGCAAGTCAATTTCAGGTAAATTTGTTAAAGATACTACACTTAACAATATTGTTCCTAAATCATTTTATATAAATATTCTTTTTGAAGATAAAAAAGCAAACATTTGGCTCCAAATGTCTTCCAAAAAATTAGGAAAAAAAAAATTAGGAATTGCCAAAATTCAAAATAATAATATTTATCTTCTTAATACTACTGCTTTTAAACCAATGCCTCAAACAGAACTATGGACTATCTATTCCGAAGATAATGGTATTACATGGTTTGGTGGTGATGACGGATTGTTTAGATATGATGGCAAAAAAAAATATGATTATAAACAGGCATTTTATACTCTTATAAGAAAAGTATATACCACTGAAAATGATTCTGTTATATTTGGCGGAGCTTATTATGACCCTGACTGTGATAGTACAATTATTAAAGGAACATTTTTAACTCAACCAGAACAATTAAAACCAATCCTGAAATATTCGTATAATTCTGTTAATTTTGAATATGCTGCACCAAGCTTTTATCATGAAACATCAAATCAATACAGGCATTTTTTGCAGGGCTTTGATAAACACTGGTCTTCATGGTCTTTTGAAACAAAAAAAGAATACACAAACTTACCTTTTGGAGATTATAAATTCTATGTCCAAGCAAAAAATATTTTTGATGTTGAAAGTCCTGATGCTATCTATGAATTTTCAATACTGCCACCTTGGTATAGAACAATTTGGGCTTATATTATATATGTCTTATTAATAGCTCTTATACTGTT
>Ga0268282_1001592_pt1 | contig 9845 bp, 6 predicted proteins | sample saktaG_12_FD_190133 | JGI IMG/M metagenome (GOLD analysis project Ga0268282, IMG submission 190133) | Saline water microbial communities from Sakinaw Lake, British Columbia, Canada - sak_2011_5_24_120m | ecosystem: Environmental > Aquatic > Non-marine Saline and Alkaline > Saline ...
ATGGTTTTAGTCTCCTATAGGAGTTAAGATCGAGCTCCCTATCATGAGATAGAATTATTACTTGATCTCCCGCATTTGGAAAGAAGTTCTCAATTATTTTGTTAACATGACTATTATCTAATTTTGCTAATGGTGAATCAATTATTATAGGTATTTTTTTATTTGATATTTTAGCTAGACCCCAAAGAACTGAAAGTGCATATATCTCCTTTTCCCCCGCTGAGATAATATCCTTATTCACAATGCCTCCATCAAAATCGATAAGTGTAGTAGAGAAGGTATCGGGAGCTATTTTAATCTCTTTAACCATATCTTTTTTATTTGCAAGATTTCGATACATGGTTGTTATTATTTTTCCAAGTTCCTTAGTTTTTGAAGAAATAATTATATCAATAAATTCCTGAGTTGATTTTCTTATTTTCTTACATAACTCTATTTTTCTATAGTCCTCCTCATTACATACTATTTTCTCCTCGAATTTTTTAATTACATCTTCAATCTCAGCTTTTTTCTTCCATGAAAAACATTTTTCTTCCTTTAACGAGTTGATATCCTTCTCAAGAACATCTAATTTGGTTTGAATTGTAGAAAGTTTATCAATATAATCCTTTACAAAAATCTCATCAGGAATGTTTTTCAATTTTTCTTTAAATTTTTTGATTTGTATGAGATTTTTTTCTCTAAGTGTAAGAGTCTTATCGAGCTTTGTCTTCATGTTTTCTTCGGTTTTTTTAAGAAAATTCTCTATTCTGCCTATCTCTACATTTGTTAAGTCGTGAACAAATAATTTTTTCGATCCATTATTAATATCTTCAAACATCTTAGAAAAAATGTTATCAATTTCTGATTTAATTATCTTCAAATCTTTTTTAGAAAATTTAATTAAAGCCGTACTTGAATCTATTTTTTCCATGAAAACTTGATTTGTTTTCTTTAATACATGGGCACTAGCTATCAATTCCTTCTGTCTTTTTTCCTCTTCAAGCTTATCTATTAAGTTTCTACAAGTATCTGATGCGATTACGAAGGGGAGAACATCTCCACAAATCTTCTTTATTTCATCATTTAGTTCCGTAAGTTCTCCTTTTAATCTCAATATTTCTTTTTCATTCTTTTTTCTTTCTTCCGCAAAAGCACCTGCTTTCCTTCGTAAATCATTTTCTATATCAATTTTTTCAACATTTAACTCTTTAATTTTAGAATATTTATCTTCAATATTTTTTTCTATTTTATTTATGTTCTTTTTTACCTCAGAAACCTCTTTTTCTTTTTCTTTAATTTTTTCTTGAAGATCAGATGGGTTTATATTTCTTCTTTTAATTTTTCTTTCTAGAGTGTTTAAGTCATTAGCTAATGTTTCGTACAACTTTAGTCCTATCAAATCTCTTATTGATTCTTTTAGAATTTCCTCAGCCTTATTTCCACAAGCTAGTTTTTTTACTCTTTCTCCATCGAAGAAGAAATAATTGGAAACATATGGTGGAATGAGAGAAATAATATAATCCTCCCAGTAATCTCGAGGAATAATTTCTAAAGGCACACCATCTCGATATATTGTAAAATTTTCTTTATCAACTCTACCATCTTTAAATTCCCAATCTCTCTTTAGAGTTATCGAATATGTCGGATAAGTATCATCGATTTCTATTTCGATCTGAATGAAAAACCGGTTATCGTTGTCCTTAACAGAGGATTTATTTTTTGCTAAAAATAGATAATTGTAATAATTTTGACTTGATAAAGTGAAACTATTGAATCTTCTACCGAACATACATAGTTTTATGGAGTCTACAATCGTTGTCTTACCAGATCCATTAAACCCGCCGATTAATATAATATTGTTTTGTTTATCATCGCTATGCGATGTCATATCTATTTTATGTTCGCCTTTAAAGTTTCTGAAATTGCATAGTGTAACATTCTGTAGTTTCATTTTTACACACCGTTTTTAGCTGCCATTTCGTTGATTACATGTTCTTCAATAACCTTTTCTAAACGATCATAAATCCCGTTTCTACGAGATAAATGTGATAAATCTTTCTCAACAATTAAAAGTTGCTCTATTAAGCGTACTGGAATCCTGTTTTTATCACAAATCGTAATTAGTTGATCTATATCAAATACGCTGTTTCGGGCTGAATAATCACTAACCGTGAAATCACTCATTTTTGGGAATTTACAAACATCAGCTATGGAAGAGATGTTATCTCCTTCATAAATCCATATGGTCTCTATCGCTTTTACTTCCTCAGGAGAGATTAGAGAAATTTCTCTATTCGCAACCTGCTCTTGGAGTTTGATCAATCTTCTTAAAATCTCATGTCGTGTTTCAAATGTGAACGGACCAAGAATTTTGTGTCCTCGGTGTTTTGGTGGAATATATTTTCTCCCCAATCTTTTAGCAACTATTTTCTTCTTTTTGTCAACTTTTCTTGTATCCTCCCTATATGCTCTCTCATTTCGGATCTCCTTGAGCCAATTTCTAAGCTTCAAAAGAGGTTCCAGCCAGCTTTCTCCTTCTTCAATCAATCCTTCTAATGATCTGTCTCTCTCAACAACTGTACACACCCAGCAACCAAATCTACTTCCTCCACTTGGGAGAGAATTTTTGTCAACTATAAATTGAATTTCATCGTCGCCCTTTCGATAGAATTTAGCTAAATTTTTGTTATTTTCCCCCCATGGTGATGGCACTTCAAGCAAATATAGCCAAACATCGCTTTCTTCCCAATTTTCTAGTGGAGCGTAAATATAAGCCCTCTGTATAGTTGTATGTTTTCTCAACTTAAAATCCTCTATTTCGTACTTCTTCATTGTTTGTGTTCGTGTGCCGCCCTCGGATTTTCTAATCCCCAATAAAATTATCACTTCACCGTTCTCTTTAACCTGTTCTGTTATATATTTAGTCATTGGGATTATTTTGAGTCGGTCTGTGCACCATCTAAACCATCGGTTTGGAGATGGATACCCTCTTCCAATCAAATTCACCCAAAAAGTATCATCTAGTTCAGGCCTGAGTATCTTTACCTTTATTGGTAAATTGTCCTTTCTCACTTGTGTTTCAATCTTCCTACACACATTCTTAATTCTATTTTGGATCACTGGAGATTCTACCAGAGTATCAGAAGATAGAACATGCACCCATTTCTTCCTTTTTTCTAAAGGCAAGCTCTTAAGCATATAATAGACCATTTGAGTAACACATGTAGAATCCTTACCACCACTAAGACCTATTATCCATGGACGATTATCGTTTAGATAGAGATCTTGTATCTCTCTTATTGTTTTGCAATAATTAATCATCCAGACTACTCCCGATTATGTAATCCAAGATTCCACAAAATCTTTCAATTTCAGAAGTTACATCGGGACCGTACTGCTCAAACCACTCCTTTAGAATTTCAAAACCTGCATAGAAATATTTTTCAAATTCTTCTAATCTGTTTTCTCGGACTTCCAAACGATTTAAAATAATAAAGTCATATAGCTTTCTTTTTTTAAAAGAATACATTTTTGCCATTTCTTTAAGACTAAGGTTATCTTTTTTATCTAGTGACTCTCCAATATGTTCTTTATACAATGCAACAGCAGCACAAAATGTCACCAGATCTAACTCCTCCGGAAAGCCTAGTTTCTTTTTTGCACGGTCAAAAAATTCTTGATCCTTTTTAAGCCTTGGTTTCCTTACATTTCCTTTACCCTCAAATAACTCGTATGGCATCTTTTTCATCTCCCTAAAATTTGTCAATATCAAAATATACAATTTTCTCCACATCTTTGCTCTCTACATAGGATACAAGCTCTAACCCTCTATATTTCTCTCTATAGAGCCAATTTTGAATATTAATGTACGGCTTTAACCACTTAAAACTATCAGTAGTATACTCTTTTCCGGGAATCAAATGAAAGATAAGTTGATCGTTGGTTTTGCTTAGTTGTTCAATTAGTCTCTTATCATGGCCGGGATCTAATCTAAGCAATGGATCATCGATGACGTATGGTATCTTTTTCCTTAAATATTTAGAAAGTCCAAAGAAAAAGGACATCATTGATATTTGAAGATTACCCTTATTAATTTGTCCTTCTTCTAGTACCTTACCGTTTTTTTGCTTAACCTTAAATTTGTAATTGCTATCAATCTCAATCGAATGGAACCTGTCAGTGTCTTTAACAGTGCTTCTTAGAGATTCCGAAGCCGTTCTATTAACAGAAGCTAATAGGTCATCTAAGAACTTCTCTCGTGTCTTTTTAGATATATACAACAAAATTTGAGTTTCCTTTTTCTTTTCTTCTATCTGTTCTATCTCCTTTTCTTGTTCTTCATCCCGTTTTAATTGATTCCGTAATTCCTTGATATCTTTTTCTATCTCTTCTATTTCTTCTTTTATTTCTTCTTGCAGATTTTTCTTTCCAACAATTTGTTTCTCTAATTTTCTAAATTTTTTGTACCCTTCTTTTAATTCTTTATTTTTCGTTGTATCCCCAATTTGTTTTATTTCATTTTTCACCTTCAACAATTCCTTCATTGTTGTATCAAAATCTTTTTCATATTTTCCGAAAGTTTCCTTTTGTTTATTGGCTTTTTCTTCATAATCTTTAAAGGTTTCTATAGCGGGAATTTTTATCCCCTCACCACTTCCTAAACTCAGTTTTTCAAGGTCAGCTAAATCCTCATCCCAAATTCTCGCTCCTTTTTTTATCAAGTGTGTATTTTTCTTTTTACCAAAAAAAATCCCAGAGTAATTTTCTCCTAGTGATGACTTTATTACTGTAGAAGAGGATTCAAATTCTTCCTTAGTGGTCTGTTTTTGATTTAATTTTTTTAAAACATCACCGATAACACAATCTAACAATAACAAATCCATATCAGAAATTATATTGCTTTCTTTGAATCGTTTATTTAACTCTAGGGTTTTTTTCTCTAACTCATCTCTTTTATCTACCAGTTCACTAAATTTTATGACCTCAGAAGAAGGAGACGCTTTAAACAATCTTTGTTTCTCCTTTCTAAGATCTTGTATTTCCCCTCCTAACTGTGTAATGGCGTCCTCTTTTTTTGCTTTATCTACTTCTTTTTCTTTTATTTTGTCCGCTATGTCGCCATGAATTCCACTTTCAATCTCACGACTCTCTTCGTTGTACAATCCCATAACTTTTTCCAATGAATTAATTGTCTCATTTAATTTTTCAACTCCAACAATTTTGTTTATATGATCCTTTATTGTTCCTTCTCGATTTTCCTCAAACTTCTTTAAAATATCATCTGCGTCAAAAATGAAATATTTCATAAGTGTTAAAGTGGGAAAATGATTCCCAATAAACCATATCGAATCGCTTATTGGCTCCCCATTGTGTAGTATGAATAGCTCCGATTCCCCCATTTTTTGTCCATTTCTTATATCGTAACTCCCAGACCTTATAACTCTATAATGTTCTCCTTCTATCTCCAAAACCAACTCAACACTCGTATTTACTTCATTCTCTTTTTTTTGCTTTGTAACTTCTATAGATAATGTGTTAACCAAATCCTCCCAATCTTTGTAATAAAGATCGCCAAAAACACACCACAATATTGCCTCACTAATTGATGTCTTTCCATGACCCGTTGGACCAATATTTAGAGTGATGTTCTTATCTTTCCTTTCTTCATCAAATAAAATTATTTCTTTTTGTGTATCCTGTTTGTCATAGTATGGCTTGAAATTCTTTAGTTTAAGTTTGACAAATTTCATTTATATCACTCGCCCCCCTTCCTTTTTGAATCAATAATGTCTTTTATGGATTGTGCCCTGTTGTCTGATGGCTCATTTTCATGCTTGGATATATGGTTGTATATCTTTTCTAAGATATCAAAAAAAACCTCACCATTTTCTTGCTGTTTACAGACTTTTTCCATTGTTTTAATTATCTTATCTTCACCTTCTGTCTGCATTCTTACCACCTCTCAATTATTTTGTCTAATTCATCACTATAAATGCTGTAAGAATTTCGAATTTTTTCTAGTTTCATTTTTACCTCGGGACTTTGACTGCAACTAATAAATTCCCATGCTCTAACTAATTGAGTCATTACCATCCCCTTATACATTTCTTCTAAATTTCGAGGAAATGCAAATATGTCAAATATTTTTACAACAGACTTAATTTTATTTTGGGGATTTCTTAACACACGCCCCCTTCTTTGGATATATTCTCTGGGATTCCCAGAACTCGATAAAAGAATTAAAGATTCGCATGATGGGATATTAACACCTTGGTCTAAACAATGCATAGATAAGATAAAGTTACAATTTTTCTTTTTAAACAAGTTTAGCGCTTCTTGCCGATTTAAGATTCCGGAGTGATATTTTGCATACGAATCAATCTTTAAGTCATCAAATACACTCTGAACATCATCCAATTGTTCATTATCTTCGCAATATACTATACATTGTTTTAGTTTCCCTTTGTTCTTTTCCAAAATTGTTCTTAGGGCATCTATCTTATTCTCTGCCTTTTTTATTATTCTTGCACGTTCTTGTATAGCCCAATTAGCAGAGGGAGACAAAATTTTCTCTTTTTCTGAAAGTTCGTTTTTAAAATCAATAGAAATCTCTTTTCCTATTTTCTTTGTTAGTTCTGCTATTTTCTTCTCCTCCTGATGTGTTAATTCAACTAAAAATGGGTAATAGTTATATTTGGACAAAATTCTATCTTCTTGAGCCTCTTTCATTCCATACTCGTATATGATTGGGCTGAAGTAATTAAATATTCTCTCAGTTCCATCGGGGTCATAGTATCTTTCCGGTGTCGCTGATAATCCCAATCTATATTTCACATTTCCTAAGTAGCTTTTCAATGTCCTCATTCGATTTTCCGTACCATATGAATGAACTTCATCGCCTATAATGAAATCAGGAGCATATCTCTTAAAAGGATTAAAATTCATTATACTATCAACCGTAATCACAAGGTATATATTGAGATTTTCATCTTTATCAAGTTTAGACATCCAAATTTTACGGGCGTCTCTTCTATCTTTTACGAGTGTTTTAGAGTCGTAAGATGAGACAAAGTCTTTTTTTAAAAAATCACGCAAATCTCCTACCCATTGTTCTACAAGATTATGCTGAGGGACAATGATTAAAATTCTGTTCCCATATTTCTTTATGTCTTTAAAATATTGTTCTAGAGAGATTAAAGCAGTATAAGTTTTCCCAGTACCAGTAGCCATTTTGAAAATTCCACAATAAGAATTATTTTTGAGTGTACTAACTGCCTCTTTTTGATGTGACCATGGTTCCACTGTTATTTTAGATACTTTCTTTCTGGGTTCTAATTTTAGTTTTTCTATGGTATCCGGTGCCATTTTTATAAGTCTTTCTTTGATTGCCTGCGTGGCCTCTATGGTCTTCACTCTTTGTGACTCACCATTCCAATATTTGTTGAACTTCTTGTAATCACTGAGAAAGTGTTCATGCTCTGCTTCTTCCCACTCACGGAAAATTTTAAACTCCTCAATGTTTTCGCTCCAAGCTCTAGCCGTTTCGTTTACAGAACCACTAAAGGAAATTCTTCTTCCATTAGTATCTGTGAAAATACCTACCTTTTGGTGAAAGATGCCACGCTGAAGAATGGTTTTTGCATCAAGTGGCAAGCCGTTTTTATCCTCAACAATTGCTACACGGATCTCTAACTTCTTTTTCGCTACAAGCCACCCAAGGGCCATTACGTGGTCTCTGACAAACTCATCTTCTATCGAATCGAAATCGTGTATAGCTGCCCGATCAATAACTTTTTGGGGGGATTCAAGTCCCTCTTTTATTGCATCTACATCCTTTTTACTAAGAACGGCGCCTGCAACTAGTTTCATCTTGCCGTCATTCTTCAGTAATCCTTGGATCCCTCTAGCTGTCACTGCTAGAGCTGAAGAGGAAAAGAATCCAGCGAGACGGCAATACTCAACAGAATTAGCAAGAACAGGATTATAAAAATAATTCAAAATATCGTCATCGTCTGAATCATACGATGATTTAATTCCTATTTCTCTAAAGCTCATCTTATTCACATCCAATCCTTCGAATACCAATAATGGTATATTTATAGATAGTGAATTATAGGGTCAGGTCTTGCAATATCTCTTTTATATGCTGCTATATCTTTTAGGGCACATAACCTTCAGGGTAAGGCTTTAAAACATCCCATTTTTATAAAAGTCTTATGGGGTCAGATCTTCATATTTGACACATCTAATCCTATATATTAAATTATTCTTTTATTCACTCTTCTATATGTTTTTATAAAAATAAAAAAAGACAAAGCAAAAAAATAATGATATTACTCTCTTACTCTGTCCTTTTACCTGAAAGATTCTTCCTATGTAATTAGGAGATAGTTCTTTTTAGTAAACTCTGTATGGGTTTTCCTAAAGATTAGGAGTTGCCCCGTCGGTGCTTTTTGGTATAAAGCTCTCCAGAGTTCTGTCCGGTAACAGTCCTTTTGCCTGAAAGTTTGGATACATTTAGTATCTTGCCTCTTCGGCTCCTTTTCTTTTTTAAAACAAAAGAAAAGGTCTCTCCTGTTACCTTCATACAGGTTACAATATTAAATTTATTTAAAATTATAGAAATAAAAAATAGTATTTAAGTGAAATATTTTAGGTATTATATTAGATATACGACATAAGTTTTTAAAGTCCTTCTTTTTTGGGAAAATAATTAATAAGGGGACACACTTTACTTTTCGCCAAGCATAAGTGCGGGAATACAAAAGAAGAATGTCCCCCATGATTAAGGGATTGCCGCGTCGCTTCGCTCCTCGCAATGACAAAAAGGGGGCTCAGTATGGGTGGTTGGTTAGACCTTACCCAACAAGGACTTTCACCCTGTAAGAAATATAAAACTTCTTGGCGCTCTTCTGCTAAAAGGTACCGGATTATTACCTTTGCACCCATTCCCTACTTATCTAATTTAAAAGTAAAATATTAATTAGCTAAGAAAATGGGATGTGTCTTTATTTATTCAATGTTAGCCTCAGCTGCATTCTCACCATTTACTTTTTTCCAATATATAATTATCGAACACTACATCAAAAGTACTATCCATTGGACTGCAAGCATAGATACCTACATTTAATTTATTAAACTTACTATGTAAGTGTGCAATTCTAAGCTGTTTCCATGAAATTCCATCATCAGAATATTCGATTATGAAATCATTTTTTTTGCTTTGTATACGATACCACATTTTATTAATTTTTGAATTGATATCAATTGTTGCCCAATCAGAATATCCTAAATTTGTAACTACTGAGCCGAGACGTGAATAAGCAGTGCCCATTATCTCTTTTAAACCCATAATAAGTTTTTTGCCAAAAATCAGTTTTTGGAGATGTTGACATATATAACTTATGATTTTTTATTTCATAAGTTGGTTGGTTGAGCCAGAAATAGTTTTGATCAATTTTGTTGTTTTTATCAATCATTTATCTTCTCTCTGTCTTTATAAGAAATATTACGCGGTAAGTCTTCACAAGTTCACAAAAAAGTTATAATATCACTTTTCATATTCTTTTTCGATTTTTTCAATGCTTCTGCTCAGGGCCTATTATTTATAATGTTTCTTCATCTCTTTATTAAATGGTAAGGCAAGTAACTCATCTATAACTGCTTCTGCCTGCTCAAAAGATTTGGTCCTTGGATCTCTTATCAGTATTTCTTGAAGCATCATTTTATCACCGGTTACGAATGCTTCCAAGGCCCACTCCATCCTTAACATCCTTGGGGCGAGATACATATTCATTATCCGCTTTGGTATTGGAGGATTTATCTCTTCCGGATGAATGCCTTTCTTATTTACTATTACCGGT
>Ga0268282_1001601_pt1 | contig 9814 bp, 13 predicted proteins | sample saktaG_12_FD_190133 | JGI IMG/M metagenome (GOLD analysis project Ga0268282, IMG submission 190133) | Saline water microbial communities from Sakinaw Lake, British Columbia, Canada - sak_2011_5_24_120m | ecosystem: Environmental > Aquatic > Non-marine Saline and Alkaline > Saline ...
AGCTGAAGCTATGTTTCATAATTGGGAACGATGGAAGTATGTTCCAAGGAAATTAGTAGAATCAAACTCAGATAACAAAGAGTATGGTTTTAATGATTGGACTATTTTGGCACAAGAGGAAGATGTAGTAGAGATTGTAAGGTATCAAAATAAGTTTTCAAATGAATTTATGATACTTTGTAATGGAGTAATGATGTTGCCAATAGGGTTTCCTTTACCTTGGGGCGTTTATTACAATTTAGTAAAACTAGACATAGAACCTATTAGCAAATTCTTTGCTTATTCTAAGAGTATTCCAGCTAAGACTAAAGTTGACCAAGCAGTATTAGATGAGATGCTTAGGTTAATGGTAATGGAGATGAGAAAGAACTTCGCTCCACCATTAGCAAATAATTCAGGAATGGAGCTTAGTAAGAAACTTTATCTACCTGGTCAGGTTACTAGAGGATTAGATGTAGATTTAATTAAGCCTATAGGGGAAAATAATGGAATTACTAATTCAATGGTTGCTGGATATGAACTAGTAAAGAAAGTTGTAGATTCTAAAACTGTTAGTGCTACATTCAGTGGTGAGTCTGCTCAAAAGAGAACAACTGCCACAGAGATTATGCAACAACAAAGACAAACACAAATGAAACTAGGAAATGTTTTATTGGGTGTAATAAACTTTGAAGCTCAATTAGGAAGATTAAGAATTAACAATATAATCAATAATTGGACTACTGCTAAAACTAAAGCTACAAAACAAGGTATAATAGATACTTATAGGACTATTGAGATAGTTGATGGTGGAATGAAGAAAGTAATTGAGTTCAGCGAAAGACAACCAACCCCAGAGCAATTATTGGCAGAACAAGATATAATGAGTGTTGGTAGAAAGGTAAAGAAAGTAATTATCAATCCTAAAGAACTTAAAAAGACTATTGACTATACTTGGCAAGTTACTGCTGTTCCAACACAAAAAGAGAATGATGAACTAGAGAAAGTATTATTTACACAAAGTTTAACATCAGGGTTTCAATTATTTGGACCTCAAAGATTTAATCAAGGATATGTAGAAAGAAGATGGGCTGATGTAATTAAAGAAGATTATAGTAAGATGTTTAATCAACAGCAACCTATGATGCCATCAATGGCACCACAAGGTGCCTCACAGCAGTCTAAATCTCAAGGTGGACAACAAGGTGGTCGTGTTGCTGAACAGGCTACAAGAGGGCTCACAGCTCCAATAAAAGAACAAAGACCTTCATTAAATAAAATGGTATGATTATAATTACAAATGACGAACAAAAAGCATTAACACTTTGTAGGAAAGCACTTACTGGGCTAGATATGGACTTAAAGGGTTATGATGAGATGACAAAAGTAGACCAAGTTAATTTCGCAGATGACTTAAGTAAGGTATTTCATAATAAGAGTTTTACAAAATTACTTGATTTAATAGAGAAGCAACAAGTAATGTGGATAGCAAGAGATAGCAAGAATGAAAAACAAAAGGATTTCAGTAGAGGCACAATAAACGCTATTGATTTAATAAAGGATAATTTAGAGAAATATAATCTTATACATGACACTAAACCAGAAGACGAAGAAGAAATAGATAAACAACAAGTTATTTAAAAATTCTATATAGAAAAAAGGTCGCACGTTAATAAGTGGTTTTTCCAGGGACCGAACCCTGTAAAAATCGAGTAATAAATCACTTAAAAATATGCAATTCTACAATGAAGAAGGTGAAAAAGTGGATGCTATATCTCAAGAAGATTTAGATGTTAAAATCTCTGAGAAAACAACCGAATTTGAAGCTAAAGAGAAAGAGTTAAATGAACAGTTAGAAAAGTATAAAGATAAGGATTTTAATTTCAAAGCACTAAGAGAGGCTAAAGACGAACAGAAAGAGAAGATGCTGGCTGATATGTCAGATAAGGAAAAGAAGTTGTTCGCTGAAATAGAAGCAGTTAAAGTTGAAAATGAAAACTTTAAATCAGCATTAACTGGTTCTTATAAAGATGAAGCCTTAAAAGGAATTAGTACTGATGAGGAAACTCAAAAGAAAATCTTAGCTAATTATGAAAGGATTTCTGACGCTGCTATTACAAAAGAACAAGTAAAGCAGAAAATGAAAGAAGCCTATAATATGTTAGGAGAAAATGAAATTAATCCTATCGGAGCTGTTTCTGGAACTCAAAGTGCTGGAGATATTAAGAAACCTAATACTGGGGATTTATCTCCTGAAATGAGAAAAGCTGCTAAAGAATTTGGTTTAAGTGATGAGGACATAACTAAATTTGATGGAAAATAAAGAAAAAGTAGAACCTATTAAACCTAAGGTTGAAGAAGTCAAGCCAAAGGAAACAGTAGTTGTCGCCAAGGACTATCTCCAAAAGATGGAAGAAAGAATGGCGAGATTAGAATCAGTTGCTTCAAAGGCTAGACTAGGTGTTTATGATGATAAACACAGAGGACCATTAGGTAAAATGGCTGGTATCAGGAAAATTGACAACAAGTATGTTGTTGGTTGGAGTGGATTACTACACAATATTGTAGAGCAAAATGTTGTAACGAATAAATGGGAAGAGATACAGGATTTAGAAGTTTATTTCATCGATAAAACTAAAGCAAAGATGACATATAAACAATGGAAAGATAGATATACTAAAGTTAATTGTCCTGTCATTTCTGAGAGAATAGAAGATGGAATAACATTTGTTACTCTTGAACTTCCTGAAGGTGAAAAGGTTACGTTAGACATTAAATTTGTAAACTAATATTTATGAAGAAACATTGGAAAATGTCAGAAGAAACTAAAGAAAAGATAAGTAAAACAAGAAAAGGAATGAAATTTTCCGAGAAAGTAAAAGAAAATATGAGAAATGCTTTTAATTCTGGAAGATTTGTAAAGGGACAAAATGCTGGTAAAAAACATCCAATGTGGAATGGTGGATTAACAAAAAACAAAGAATATAGAAGGAAGAAAAATCAGGAATGGAGAAACAAAAATAGAGAGAAAGTTAGATTCAGTAATTGTTTAAGGAGAGCAAGGAAAAGAGGAGCTGATGGTTCACATACTTTGGGAGAATGGGAAAATTTGAAAGCACAATATAATTGGACTTGTCCTTGTTGTAAAAAACAAGAACCTAAAATTAAGCTCACAGAAGACCATATTATACCGTTAATTAAGGGTGGTTCAAATAATATAGAAAATATACAACCACTTTGTGGAAGTTGTAATTCATCTAAACATACTAAAATTATTAAATATTAAATTTATGAGTTATCTTGGAAAAGAGGAAATTCTAACAGTTGCAGAGAAAGGGTCTGATGTTCAAATTACCTTTAAAGGAAAGGATAAGCAGAATATTGAATTGAATAAAGGGTTATTTGAAATTGCTAAAACTGATAAACCTACTGAGCTAATTCCTATGGACGCTGTCTATAATAGATTAGCTAAAAAGATGGTTATTGAACTAGCTGATTTAGGACTATCTTGTATAGAAGTCCAAACATTAGTTGGTCAAATTGGAAATCTAATTCACAATAGACGTGAAGCAGTAGTAGGGGAGAAGTTTGGGGTTCCAAATACACAATTCATTAAATTAAAAGATTTGCTTTAAGGTTGAACATTGCTCATAAGGTCAATAAAAGGGTTTATGGGCAAAATTCAGCAGAAAAGCTAGATAAAATCATCTCTATTTTGGTGGTGAAACCACTTTAAAAACTTATAGAGACATTTAATTAACACATTAACGTAAGTTTTATGTTTAAAAGAGTACAAGGAAAAACCAAGTTTATGTGGTACCCTGTTACTACTTCTACAGCATTTTCTAAAGGTGACTTGGTAGCTATGAATGTTGGCAGCAATCTTTTGATTGAAGCTACTTCTACTACAGCTGGGAATATTATTCTCGGTGTTATTCGCCACGCTATCGCATCAACAGACGCAGACTATGCAGTTGCTCGCGAAGTAGAGGTTGAGGTTCCCGTAGAGAAGAACGTTGTTTGGAAGTGTGATACTGCTGGTACTGGTACTCCAGCCGCTGCTGATGTTGGCACTTATGCCGATATTGATGGTGGAGGTGAAATTGATGTTGATAATTCTAGCTATGATATTTTCTTCATAACTAAAGTTGTAACATCTTCTACTACTGCTGGAGCAGCCGATGTTAGAGGAATTCTTAATATCGGACCAGAATCACTCGGTGTTGCAGGTGACTAACATAAAAATTACTAATTAAAGTAATTTGAAACTGTAAGCCTCTTCGGACCTTGATTTGGCGTTCAAATACATATTGAGGAAACACAATGGAACTTAATACAATTAGTCAATCTGATTTTACCAGATTAGCAACAATGAGATGGTTGAAGTCAAAAGCTTCTTTGTCAAACATTATGCGAAATTCTGGTTTATTCATGATTGAGGCTATCCCAGCAAACACTGGCGAGACTAGAGAATATTCTGAAATTGATTTGAATGAATATGCTAGTAACAAGAGTGAAGGGGACCAAGCCGAAAGAGCTTCTGTTCAGCAAGGTTATAGAAAGACTGTAACTGCTGTTCGTAGAGCTAAAGATATTGGTATAACAGTAGAAATGAGAAAAAGAAATAAAGCTCCTGAAGTTATTGCTAGACTTACAAACTTAGGTAAGTTAATTGATAACAGATTGGACTTAGACCTTACTCATGTATTTACTTTTGGATGGGATACATCTTATACTGATATGGATGGAGCTACCGTTGCCGCCACTACTGGTGACACAAAAGCACTTTTCTATTCTGCTCATTTGCTCGTTGGAGCAGATGAAGGAGGCTCATCTACAACTTATAGAAACGCTTTAGCTAACAATCCTCGTCTTTCTAAAGGTTCTTTAGAAGGAATTGAAAGGTTAGTTGCTGAAGAAACCTATAACTATCACGGTGAACTTATGGCTGAGATGCCATTTGATGTCCTTTGGACAGGTCCAGACCCTAACACAGTGAATAGAGTTTGTTCACTTTAAATTCTCTCTGATTGACTCGGAAGTCCTGAAGAGGACGACGGGGGCGAAGAAATTATTTATAAATTACAATTATTATGCCAACAGGTATCTACAAAAGAAATCCTTGTTCTAAAGAAACTAAGAAAAGAATTAGTAAAGCTAACAAAGGTAAAAAACGAACAAAAGAATTCTGCGAAAGGATAAGTAAACTTTTAAAAGGAAAAGTACCAAAAAGTGCTTGGAAAAAGGGTAGAATTCCTTGGAATAAAGATAGAAAAGGATTACAAATAGCTTGGAATAAAGGATTAAAGGGATATAACGCAAGAGAAAAATGTCATTTATGGCAAGGTGGTAAATCTTTTGAACCTTATGGATTAGAATTTAATTTTGACTTAAAAGAAGTAATTAGAAATAGAGATAGAAGAAAATGTCAAATATGCGAGAAAACGGAATTAGAAAATAAAGTAAGATTATCTGTTCATCACATAGATTATGACAAAAAGAATAATGACCCTAAAAATTTAATTGCTCTTTGTTGTAAATGTCACGCAGAAACAAATTTTAATCGTAATAATTGGATAAAATATTTTAAAAATAATTTCACGCTGAACGACTGAGCGAGAGAACTCCAAAATGGAGATGCGACAGTCTGAACTCCGTTATAACAAAAAGAAGACGGAGAGAGAAATCCGAAGAGGTTTCTCCCTACAAAGTGTAGAGTAACAAAATTGACTGCTCAAGAATATCTCAAGAGTACTGCTGACCCAGATGGAGCTCATTCAGGAACCTTTAATGGCTATGCCTCTAAGTATAGACATTTAATCATTCCTAGATTAGCTACAACTGCTGCTGGTGCAAGAGATACTGACAAAAGATATTACTGGGGTATTGCTTCCACTTCTAACTCAACTGCTCATTTGGGTATTTGGGAAGAAACTTTCTTACTAACTCCTGATGAGTTAGGGAAAGATTCTACTGAAAGTTGGAACTATGGTGCTCGTGGAAGTTATGGTTGGGGTGTTGTCTCTGGTAGTTTTGTTAAAGGAAGTAAAGGGGACGGAAGTGCATGAAGTCCTAAACTAAAATTAGGCACATATATAAACTTTTAACTTATGAGGGCTTCTTAGTCAGAGGTTCCTAGGAACGGTGGTGGAGTTAGAAGAACACTTAAAAATTTAATTTATGTATAATCAAAATTCAGGTTATGGACAAAGCTTACTAAACAGATTAGATGCTATTGCGGCAAGCGTTTGTCCTGCATTTGGAAGAATACTTATTGTTAAAAGTGCTGACGACAGTGCTGATAGAAGTTATCAGGCTTTACAAGAAATTTGTAAAGTTGACCCAGAAGGAAGGGTCAGATTCTTCAATACAGTAGCTGCTGCTTATGCAGAAGCTCAAACTAATAACGATGATGTTATTCTTATAGACGGTCATTCAGCACACGCAGTGTCTGAAATGCTCACAGTATCTAAAAGTCGTGTTCATTTTGTTGGTATGGACGGCGGAGGTCGTGCTATTCAACAAGGTGCTAGAATTGTAATGGGAGTTACTGGTGTGGCAACTGATTTAGCTCCTATTCTTAATACAGGAACTCGCAACTCATTTCGCAACATTAAAGTTGAAAATGCTTCTACTACAGATGAATCCTTATATGGATTTATTGAAAATGGAGAAGGGACATATTTTGAGAACTTTATGTCTTGTAAAACTGCTGGATTAGATGATGCTAATCACGCTCATTTTTGGTTAGCTGGAGATGCTTGTTCAGGTAAAAATCTTACATTTGGACATTCTACATTACAAAGTACTGCTGCAGGGTTTGGTATTTTAATAGATGCTAAAACTGGTGGTGGTTCTGATAGCGTAAAAGAACTTATGTGGGAAAATGTAAGAGTAAATATGTCGGTTGATAATGGAGTGGTTGCTACTTCTTGTTTCATTAAGATAGCTGATAATGCAGCAATGAAATTTGTTAATAGTATTGATGGATTTAGAGGTTATAATTTTGCTCCTCCAGGAGAAGCACAAATGACTGATGCAATTTTAGCTGCAGCTAGCACAACAGCAGGTGAATTATTTATAAACGACCCTGCTTTCTTTGGATGTGCTGGTGTTGGTGCAGGTTCAGGCTATGGTGTATATATTACCAATAGTGGTGCAGCACCCGATGCTAATGGTGGATTAGCACTAGAATTAACAGACTAATTATGACTAAAAAGATAGAAAAAAAAGTAGTTAAGAAAGTTGTAAAACCTGTGGTCAAAAAGGTTATTAAAAAGGTTGTAAAACCTATTGAACCAGTTGAACCTAAGGTTGATGTTCTTAAAAGCGAAAGTTATTGCAATATCAAAATTGTCTCTATTAGTAAGAGAGATAATGGTGAATATTATTTAGCTTTAGCTAATGGAACTACAACTATTATTGACGAAAGACAGTATTTACAGGATGTAAAATAATCTTTGATAGAGCTTACAAGCGATAAAGGTTTGTAAGTTCGCTTGAGGGATTATTTAATTAAGTTAAAATAAATTTATGAGTAAAGAACAATTTTCTTATGAAGCTTTTGATGGAGTTACATTAACTGCTTTATACACAGGAAACAGAAAGGTCTTGGATTGTAAATATTTGCCAGGATTACACTTAGATTGGAGCTATACTCCAAAAACTGGTCAAACCAATAGGGTTGTTTATATTTATATTGAAGTCAGTAATGACGGAGGCACAACCTATTATCCAGTTACTACCAAAGCTAATCTTCCTACAGCTATAAAAGTTTATGATGACGTAACCATAAACTTCCCGGGTGATGCTACTAGCACAGGAGGCACAGCTTATACTGGATATGATGACCAGACCATTGTTGGAGATAAGGTCAGAATATCAGTAAAAGAAAGTGGGAGTGCTAATTTTGGAGTATTGACAATGCAAGCTACTTTATCAAATCCAAACTAATAATAAATAACATAATAATATGAAAAAGAAATCTTTAGTATTACTTTTAGCATTAGTGCTTGTTTTGGGCGTTTCTAAAGTCGATGCTCAAAACATTATTAGTGGTTTATCTGGTGGCAATGTTATCACAAGTTTATGGGAATATAAGAACACTTATATGGTCCCATTTGAAACTTTAGATATTGGTGCTACCGCAGATAGAATACCTAATATCTATGCCACTAACCTTAACACAAATACAATTACTATTAATACAGCTTCAGAAGGTGCATTGGTTATTGATGTTACTGACACTGAGGCATTTTTAGTTCGTAGAGATAGCGATGCTGGCGATTTAGCTGTATTTGATACTACCAACTTTGATGTTGGTTTTTTTGGTGAAGCTGAATTTAGTCCTACAACCGTTGCTTCTACTGCTGTTCTAATTGACCAAAACTTTAATCATATATCTCTTGATATAGACAGTGAAGCTACTTCAGCTACAATTCTTAATATAGCTGGTGCGAATACTTCAGGAGACTTATTCAAGATACTAAATACAACCGAAATGTTAGCCTTAGATTATCTTGGAAACCTTGATGTAGCTGGTGATGTAGATGTTGGAGATGACATATTACTTGCTACCGCAGGGGTTATTGATTGGAATTCTACCGATAAATTAACACATTCAGCTAATACAATGACTGTTTCTGGCTTTACTACTTGGGATATGGGAGCTGTTGCTACTTTAGATTTTAATAGTACAGTGGCTTGGACGGTTGGAACTGGTGATGTAGATATTAGTGGAGCAAGTTTAGGCGTAGATGCAACTGAGAAAGTATTATTTGATGGAATTGCTGGAAATACTTATATAACAGAAAGTAGCGATAATGAATTATCACTTATCGCAGGTGGAACAGAAGGTCTTAGAATAGATTTTAATGAATTAGAAGTACAACCCTTAATGACTTTAGCTACTGGACCAATAGAATTAGAAGAAGATAGTGGAGCAGTTACTGTTATAAACTTACCAGTTAGCTCTACTCCTACTGATGGCGACGAAGAAAGCTATACTTTTGCGATAGATAGCAATGCTGTATTAAAGATTTATGGTCAAGCAGATAGTGCGGGTGGAAGTGATACACATTCAATAACCGTTAGTGGTCCGATGTATATGTTAGAACAAGCAGACGCTTATGCTGACACAGCCACTTATGGTCAATTATGGGTAAATACAGCTACTCCTAATGAACTATATTTTACTACTGATGCAGGAGATGATAGAGAAATTGCTTATGCTGGTGGTGCTTTTCACGACGGCTTTTCTGATTTTGTAGCTAACGAGCATATTGATTGGACTTCAAGTTCAACTGCTTTTTCTACTTCAGGAAGCGTAGGAACGGGAACGATAACAGCCACTGGTCCAATAACTTCTTCTGAAACTGGTTCTCTTGGTTGGAACACGGTTGCCGTAGCAAATCAGGCTTGTAATACAACTTGCACTTATGCTTGTGTATTTGGTCAAAACACTGCTGATATGACTATTGTTGATTGTGCTGACGCTTTAGCCGATGTATGCGTTTGTAGTGGTGCTAATTAGTAAATAAATATATATGAGAATAAAACAAATATTACTCACAACCTTAATAATAGGGCTATTAGCTACTGGGGTTTTTGTTGCTGACGCACTGAAACAATCTACAGTTAGCGAGGGAGGAATGGTCGGTTATTGGACTCTTAATGAAAGTGATTTATATAGTGGAACAACTGTATTTCAAGATATGAGTGGTAATGGAAATAATGGAACGAGTGCTGAAACACCAAGCTATACTTCTGACCAAAATGGAGTTCCCTCACAAAGTATGACATTTAATGGAAGTAGTGATTATATAACCATTGGAGA
>Ga0268282_1001603_pt1 | contig 9807 bp, 10 predicted proteins | sample saktaG_12_FD_190133 | JGI IMG/M metagenome (GOLD analysis project Ga0268282, IMG submission 190133) | Saline water microbial communities from Sakinaw Lake, British Columbia, Canada - sak_2011_5_24_120m | ecosystem: Environmental > Aquatic > Non-marine Saline and Alkaline > Saline ...
CGATGTTAAGTTTGGGTGGACAAAAAAAGAGGGCCGTTTTGAAATATCGGATACCGGTTCCGGGATCCGAGAACAGGATTTAGGCAAAATATTTAATAAATTTGAACGAATTAGTGACGAAGAAAAGGAAGGCACGGGGCTTGGCCTTTCAATAACCAAAGATATCGTGGAGCTCCATAAAGGAAAAATATGGGCGGAAAGCGAATTCGGAAAAGGTAGTAAATTCATTTTCGTTCTGCCAAAAGATCTCCGCGCGGAAGCGAGAAAATATGGGTCCGCCCCCACGAAAGGAACGTGTTAATTTAATTGTGCGGGTTCGTAGGGGCACATTGCATGTGCCCTTTCACCAAAACACCAACCTCGTAGGTTGGTGTTTTGGTGAAAATCCGGAAATTTGTGCTTGGGGTGGTTCTTTTTCTTTATTGGGGGTTCTTTTTGTAGTAGAATAAACCATTGGATATTTGGATATAGGGAAGGGTGGATCATATGGGAATAAAAAATATCAATCACATTAATATCGTGGTTTCAGATCTGGAAAGGTCGGTTAATTTTTATACCGAGATTTTAGGGTTTAAAGAACTCAGGCGCGCGAAACTCGAAGGCGGATGGATCGAGAAGGTTGTGGGTTTAAAGGATGTTGAAGCTGAGGTTGCTTATGTTTCGGCCGCGGAAGGAGATTTGCGGATAGAACTTTTGCGTTATATTTCTCCCCAAGGCGAAACGATTGATATTAATTCGCGTTCAAACACAATCGGTGTGAGGCATATCGCATTTCAAGTTGAAGGAATATATACTCTCGCGGAAAAGCTTAAAGAAAATGGCGTCAAAGTTATAAGCGAACCGGTTAGAGTTCCCGCGTCCGCGATTAAGCACGATGAAGGGTATAAAGTGTTATGTTATTTTCTTGACCCGGACGGTGTGATCTTAGAACTTGCGGAATATGTTAGATAGAGAGGCTCGATCGCCACCAACCTCGTAGGTTTCAACCTACGAGGTTGGTGGCTGGGTGAATGGCTGTTGGTATTTCGTAGGGGCGCCCGTACGTGAATTGATCGCCGCCAACCTTGCAGGTAAAAATATAATGGAGAATAAATGAGTTTAGATATGGTGGAAAAGAGCAGAAAAGAAGATGTTACGGCGGCGCTTAGGCAGTATTGGGGATATGATTCGTTTTTGCCTTTGCAGGACGAAGCGATATCTTCCGTCTTGAGGGATGAGGACAGTTTGACGGTGCTTCCTACCGGGGGGGGGAAATCGTTATGTTTCCAGCTTCCGGCATTATTAAGGAAAGGCATGGCTGTCGTGGTTTCGCCACTGATCTCTTTAATGAAAGATCAGGTGGACACGCTTAAGGATATGGGCATGAAGGCCGCTTTATTGAATTCAAGTTTAACCGCCGCTCAGCAAAGTTTCGTGATCCAAGAGATCCGGCAGGGTAAAATAAAACTTTTGTATATATCTCCGGAACGTTTACAAAACGAGGAAATGATAGATCTATTAAGCTCTGTTAAGCTTTCTTTTTTTGTAATTGATGAGGCGCATTGTATCAGCCATTGGGGGCATGATTTCAGGGAAAGCTATCGTAACCTTTGGATGATAAAAGATATCTTTCGTCCGGTGAGTGTGCACGCGTTTACTGCGACGGCTACCTGCCTCGTGCAGGAGGATATAGTAAAACAGTTAAGGTTTACTTCTCATAAAATGCATATCGGTAGTGTGGACCGGCCGAATTTAACTTATCGAGTGGCGCCACGCGGACAGATGTTGAAACAGATAACGCAAATTTTAGATAAACATGATAACGAAGCGGGAATTATATATTGCCTGCGCCGCAAAGATGTTGACGAGCTTTCGGCAAATTTGAAAGGTTTAGGCATTCACAACGTTCGGTATCATGCCGGGATGTCGGATGAAGAGCGCCGCACCGCGCAGGAGATGTTTTCCCGCGAAAAAGTTGATGTGATCGTCGCGACAATAGCGTTTGGTATGGGGATTGACCGTTCCAATATACGGTTTATCGTTCACGCAGGTATGCCCAAAAGTATTGAACATTATCAGCAGGAAACCGGCCGCGCGGGAAGAGACGGCTTGCCCGCTTTTTGCTATATGCTTTACGGAGGAGCCGATTACCGTCTGTGGAGTTTTTTCGCGGAGAAGTCTTCCGAACGGGAAACCATGATGAAAAAGATAGGCGCGATGTATAATTTCTGTACGCGGCCCCAATGCCGGCACAAGGTGCTTATAAATTATTTTGGACAAACGTATGAGAAAAGTTCTTGCCGGGCGTGTGATTATTGTTTAAACGAACTTGATATGGTTACCGAAGCGCTCAGTATCGGACAGAAAATATTGTCGTGTGTCGACAATGTGCGGCAAAGAAATTATGGGTTCGGAGCGGCGCATGTAGTGAACGTTTTACGCGGTAAAGTGACGGATAAGATAGAAGCCCTCGCGCATGATAACTTGCCGGTTTTCGGTGTTTTGCGTGACGAATCCGATAATTTTATCAGGCATATGATAGAACAATTGATCGGGCAGGGGTTTCTTGAAAGAGTTGGAGAATATGCGACTCTTAAAGTGACAAGAATTGGTGAAAATGTTCTGGCCGGGAAAACGATACCGGTATTGGCAAAACCGATACTCGCGGCAAAAAAGAAAGATAGCGCCGGAAGGGCGAAAAAAAGAAAAGAGATAGAATGGGGAGATATCGATCAAGGATTGTTTCAAGAGCTTCGGAAAAAACGAACTTTTCTCGCGCAGGAAAAAGGCGTCCCGGCATATATCATATTCAGTGACCAAACTCTAAGAGATATAGCCGCTAAAAAACCTAAAACCATTGAAGAGTTTGCCGATATGTACGGTGTAGGCGAAAACAAATTAAAATCTTACGCCAATACGTTCATTCAAGTGGTCAAGAATAATAAATAGAAAGTTGTTCTGATTAAACACATGAAAAACAATGTTAGGAATATACTGATAGCGGCCGTTGGCGTATTCTTGTTATCAACAAATATAGCCGGGTTGAAAACGTTTGCCGAGGAGAAAATCGCGCGGGAAGGAACAGGACAGAGTGGACGAAAAACGACTGTAGAAAATAATTTTAATAACGCGGGAAAGTATAATGATGTCGAAGAATTGATAGGGGAAGAACGGTTTAGGGAAGCTGGAGAAACGTGCAGAAAAAGGATATCTTCAAATCCTGCCGATTATGTTGTTCTTACACAGCTTGGGCGAATTTATTTGGAAGAGCAGAAATATAAAAAAGCGATAAAGTTTTTCAAGAAAGCGATTAACATTGCCCCGGATTATCCAATGGCGCATTTTTTCATGGGGAAAGCGTATGTTTTTGAAAGAAAGCCGGAAAAAGGACTGGTTGAATTGGAAGTTTTTGAGGAAAAAATGGATCTGCTTTCTGAAATAAATGAAGATACCATGGATTTTTATGTGGAAGCATTGCAGTATACGTGTTATATATTTTCAACGGTGAAGCGCTACGATGAAGTGATAGAGAAAAGCAAAAAAATCGTAAAGCTTAGACCAAACAATCAAAAAGCGCACTATAATCTGGCGGTTTGTTATTACAAATACGGGTACAGTCGTTCACGTGCCTATAATGAACTCCAAAAGGTTATAGAAATAGATCCGGTTTCACGTATGGGTGATATGGCGAAGTATTTCATAGACTATATGCGGAGAAATTCGGATTCTCGAATTATAGGTGATTTTTCATTTATTTATGAAAAGTAATCAGCAGGAAGCTTTTTCTGTTAATTGAAAAGTAAGGGGAAAAGGGTATGTTGGAAGTTAAAAATCTTTCGGTTGAAGTTGATGGGAAGCAGGTTCTTAGGAACTTAAACCTTAAAATAAATAAGGGTGAAGTTATGGTTCTTTTCGGACCGAACGGGAGCGGGAAGTCTACTTTAATAAAAGCGATCATGGGGTTTGGTGGCTATAAGGTCAAAAGCGGCGAAATTATACTTAACGGAAAAACCGTTAAGAAACTTACCTTGGACGAGAGAGCCAAGCTCGGCGCGGGAATAATGTTTCAACATCCGCCCAAGGTAAGCGGTGTCAGGCTTAAACAGGTCGCGGATTTTCTATGTAAAGACAAAAACAAGATCGAAGAACTGGCGAGGGATCTTTCGCTTGAAACACATTTGGAACGGGATATGAATTTATCTTTTTCCGGCGGGGAAATGAAAAGGTCGGAACTGTTTCAGCTGGTGCTTCAGGACGCGGACATGCTTTTTCTTGATGAACCGGAATCGGGTGTGGATATCGAAAATATTTCCATAATGGGGAGAGTTCTTGACAGATATCTTTCTAAAAAAGATAAATCGGCGCTCATAATAACGCACACGGGTTATATCTTGGACTACATAAAAGCGGGGAGAGCTTGTCTTTTGATAGACGGTCAGCTTTGGTGTTCGGGCAGGGACCCGAAGGTGATGTTTGAAGAGATAAAAAAAGACGGATATGAACATTGCAGGGAGTGTCATGGAAAAATTTGATCTTAACGAAAAAGATAAAGCCGTGATCGCGTCTTCCGGTATGGATTTTTCCGAGCGCGCTCGATCGGCAAGTTTCTTACAGCAGGATAACGAAATATGTTTTTCCAAAAGCCTTCAAAAGGGTGTAGAGATAATGACTATGGAAGAAGCTTTGGAAAAGATACCGGAAGCGCGTAAATATTATGGGAAAGTTTTCGCGAGCTTGAACCAAGAGTATCCTCAAAATACCTCCGGCGGATATTTTATCAGAATAAAAAAAGGGCACACGATAGAATTTCCTATTCAGGCGTGTCTTTTTCTAAAGAGACAGGGATTTAAACAGAGGGTGCATAACGTGGTGATCGTGGAAGAGGGGGCGAAAGCGTATATGATAACGGGGTGCGCCGCTTCAGGAAGCGCGAAAGAAAGTTTTCATTTGGGGGTATCGGAGTTTTTGGTGAAAAAAGGAGGGTATCTTAATTTCACAATGATACATTCATGGAAAGAAGATATTTCAGTAAGACCTATGAGCGCGGCTTTAGTTCGGGAGAACGCGAGCTTTATTTCCAATTATGTGTGCCTTAAGCCTGTTCGGGAAATAGTAATGTATCCGACAGCGGTTTTGGAAGGGGAAAATGCCCGGGCGAGTTTTAATTCGATGATATTATCGCATCCGGGCACTTTACAGGACATTGGTTCCAGAGTTCTTCTTAAAGCAAAAAATACGCGCGCTGAAATTATTTCAAGAGCGGTAAGTTTGGGCGGAAAAGTTATCGCGCGGGGAGACCTGAAAGCTGAGGCCAATAATGTAAAGGCGCATTTAGAGTGTCGCGGGTTAGTGATATCAGAAAAAGGAACTATACATGCCGTTCCCGAGCTTGAAACAAACTATCGGGATGTCGATCTTTCCCATGAAGCGGCAATCGGTAAAATACGCAAGGAAGAGATTGAATATTTGTGTTCCCGCGGAATGACTGCCGAAGAAGCCCAATCAATTATCGTGCGGGGTTTTATGAATGTAGGTATGTTGTCACTGCCGGAAATGTTGAAAAATGAAATGAAGAAGTTAGAAGAGAAAACATTAAAAGAAAGTTTTTAGTAGGGGGGACAGGGTTCAAGTTTCAGGTTACAGGTTTTTCCGCCGAAGGCGGACCCGCCTCCGGCGGGAAACCCTGAACCCTAAACCCTGTAACTTGAACCCTGTAACCTGTAACTTGAACCCTGAACCCTGTAACCTGAAACTTGAAACTTGTAACTTGTAACTTGTAACCTGTAACCTGTAACCTGACCCCCCTACGAATGGGATCGGGCGGGTAATTTTTTTTACAAACACAGATCATAGGGTATAATCTATCTTGAATCACTATGAAACTTAAAAGAGAACTGAAATTACTTGATGTTTTTTGTGTGGCGACGGGCGCGATGATCAGTTCCGGGCTTTTTATTTTGCCGGGATTGGCGCATGCTCTGGCCGGGCCGGCTGTTGTTGTGTCTTATGCTTTGGCGGGACTTTTGGCTGTAACAGGGATGCTTAGCCAGGCGGAACTTGTCTCGGCTATGCCTAAAGCGGGCGGAGATTATTTTTATGTTATGCGGAGTATGGGGCCGGCTTTAGGCACCATAGACGGAATATTAACATGGCTTTCGATCGCTCTTAAAAGTTCTTTCGCTCTTTTGGGGATGGCGGCGTTTACCGCCTTGGTCGTTGATATTGATATTCGCGTCGTCGGAGCCGCGTTATGTCTTTTTTTTGTTGCGGTTAATATCATCGGGGCAAAAGGTGCCGGCAGGTTTCAGGTGGGGTTTGTGGTTGTTTTGATCGGACTTCTTTTGGTGTACGTTGCCAAAGGTATTCCGGCGATTGATTCGCGGAATTTTAGTCCGTTTATGCCGAACGGTACGGTAGCGGTCATCTCTACCGCCGGCTTTGTGTTTGTTTCTTACGGGGGCTTGTTAAAAATCGCGAGTATGGCGGAAGAGGTAAAAAATCCCGCAAAAATCGTTCCTCTTGGAATGGTGCTTTCCCTCGCGGCTGTCGGGGTTTTGTACGCGGCAGTAGTTTTTGTTACGGTAGGCGTGCTTGGCGGCGCGGAACTTGACAATTCGCTTACGCCTATTTCTGACGGTGCTTTTGTTTTTATGGGTGAAACCGGGCGAATTGTTTGGGGGGTGGCCGCGATTCTGGCGTTTGTGTCGACGGCAAATGCCGGGATAATGTCCGCGTCCAGATATCCTTTAGCGCTCAGCCGCGACCGGCTCTTACCGCGCTTTTTTGGAGGGATAAACAAACGTTTCAAAACGCCGCTCGCCGCGATTTGTATTACGGGTATTTTTATCGCGGCGGCATTATTCCTCAACCTGACTTTACTTGTCAAAGTGGCATCTCTCGTCTTGATCTTTACCTTTATATTTTCGTGTCTGTGTGTGATCGTTATGAGGGAAAGCGCCGTGCAGAATTATCAGCCGCGTTTTAAATCGCCGTTATATCCGTGGATACAGATCATAGGTATTTTGGGATGTTGGGTCCTAGCCATTAATATGGGAACGCAAGTTCTTCTTATAGGGTCATTTTTCTTTTTAGGCGGACTTCTTATTTACTGGGGATACGGAAGAGCGCGGGCGAAACAGGATTTCGCGCTTCTGCATCTGATCGAAAAAATTACGGCGAAAGAACTGATAGATTTTTCTCTTGAAGCGGAACTGAAAGAAATTATTCAGGAGAGAGATGAAATAGTAAAAGACAGATTTGATAAAGTGATCGAAGAAAGCATAGTGATGGATATTTCGGGATCCGTGCGTATGGAGGAATTTTTTAGTCAGGTGAGCGAAAAAATATCAAAAAAACTCGGCGCGGAACCTTCCGCGATAAGGGATCTTCTTATTGAGAGGGAAGCCGAGAGCAGTACCGTGCTGGGGCCGCATTTGGCGATACCGCACATTATCGTTAAGGGTACGCGTACATTTGTTGTTTTGCTTGCCAGGTGCAGTGAAGGGATCATGTTCCCTCCGAAAAACAAGAAAGTATATACGGTTTTTGTTATCGCGGGAACAAAGGACGAACGCAATTTTCATTTGAGAACCTTATCCGCGATCGCGCAAATTGTGCAGGATTCCAATTTCGAAAAAAAATGGATGAAAGCGAAAAATAAAGAGGCGTTAAGAGACATAGTTCTTTTGGGAGAGCGTAAGCGGAATTCGTAGGGGCACATTGCATGTGCCCGTTTATAAATCGGTCGCCACCAACCCGTAGGATGGTAGTAATGGGGCACGGCAATGCCGTGCCCGTACGATGGATTGAAAGGATGTTAGCCGGTTGGTTGGTTTTTCGTAGGGGCGGCCCTTGCGTCCGCCCGTATTAAAGGTGAATCGACCGCCACCAACCTCGTAGGATGGTAGCAAAGAGCACTACCAACCTACGAGGATGTTGGCTGGGTTTGTTGGTCATTCGTAGGGGCGGACCCCGTGTGTCCGCCCGTAAACCGTGCGGTGTGAATAGTGTTGCGTGTTCGTGTGGAACGTGCGACGTGGATTAACTTTAGGGTTGTTTGACAAAAGGTAGGGGAGATCTATGAAAAAGACATTACTTGTGATTCTTGTCAATAGGAGAAAGGAAGAAGCTCCGACGGTTCAGAAAATTCTTACGGGATGGGGATGCATCATCAAAACGCGGCTTGGAATACATGACGGTGTTTTAGATGATTGTACTAATGCCGGACTTATTATTCTTGAACTTGTGGGAGATGAAAACAAAAACAAGGAATTGGCGCATAAACTTGATATTCTTTCCGGAGTAAACGCGAAACTTGTCGAACTTTCGGTGGAAGAATAATTCTTTCAATTCAACTAAGCGGTAAAAAAATATTAAAGATTTTTGAAATTCCGCTTGACATGCATTCCTGTCCGGAGTATCATGTTCTCTACAATCGTTACAAATTTCACGATTAATCTTAATGAAAAAGATTTCAAGCAAAACAATTTCACGGGTTATTGTATACATAAGGACGCTTGAGTCTCTTGTCCTTGAAGGTAAAAATACGGTTTCTTCCCGGGAACTCGCTCGGATCACGGACCTTACCGATGTTCAGATAAGAAAAGATATCTCCAATTTCGGTAAAGTCGGAACCCCGAGAGTGGGATATAATACGACGGAACTTAAGAATGTTCTGGAAAAATTTATTCTGAGGAAGAATGAGATCAGGATAGTTCTTTTCGGTGTGGGGAATCTTGGAAAAGCAATTTTAAGGTACGCGGGTTTTGGAAAGCAGAAACTGCAAATAGTCGCCGCGTTTGACAGAGATAAGAAGAAGATAGGTAAAGTCGTTAATGGTGTCAAGGTGCATTCTTTTGAGACAGCGCTTGAGGTAATACGAAATAATACGGTCGATATCGGTGTTATTGCTGTTCCGGAGGAAAAAGGACAGGAAGTCGCGGATCTGATTGTTGCCTCAGGAATAAAGGGAATAGTGAATTTCGCTCCGGTTTCTTTAAGAGCGCCAAAGTCTATTCATCTCAGAAATATTGATCTGGCGATAGAATTTTTGTCAGTGTATTGTGACGCGCGGGCTTAGTAGGGGCGCGCGCCCGTGAATTGTTAATGGTGAAATCGTTTGCCAATAACCCTGTAGGGGGGCACGGCATGCCGTGTCCGTACGATGTGGAAAAAATAAAAAATGGAGAAAAATTATGGAACCGATTTGTTCTTGCGAAAAAATAATCGAAAAAGATGGAAAGAAAGTTGTTGTATGCGACGACACGAGGTCTCAGCTTCTGCCTTTGCTCAGGAAAATTCAGGATGAGAAGGGGTATATCGGAGATGTTGATATGCAGAAGCTCGCGGATCACCTGGGTATCCATCCGGTTGAAGTTTATTCTGTTGTGACGTTTTATTCTTTTCTGAGAAGCGAGAAAAAGGGCCGGCATACTATACGGGTGAGTAATTGTATGCCTAATGTTATGGGTGGAAGCAAAGATTTGATCAAAGCATTTGAGCAAGAGCTCGGAATAAAGATGGGCGAAACCACAAAAGACGGCGATATCACGCTTGAAGCGACGGGGTGCATAGGTATGTGCGATCAGGTGCCGGCAATAATGGCGGATGAGAAATTGATCGGCGCGGTAACATCCGAAAAAGCGAAAGAGATAATAAAAGAGCTAAGAAGCAAAAAATAGAACAAGTCCGGCCGTTTAGACGGCGGGTAATTTTTTTTTGCAAGATTTCCCCCAAGAGAGGCATAAACATAAATTCGACTAAGTGGTTTGAGAGCGCGTGCGCGCTCTCAAACCACTTAGTCTCATTAAAACCTGACTTCCGCACTTT